>ERZ1504265.767-NODE-767-length-10565-cov-3.446432_pt1 | contig 10565 bp, 10 predicted proteins | sample MGYA00575507_ERZ1504265 | MGnify/ENA primary metagenome ERZ1504265 (study PRJEB39906, sample SAMEA3182091) | gut metagenome | biome: human; feature: gut; material: Stool; isolation source: human stools | place: Canada | collected 2013-03-11 ... | reverse complement strand
TTCTTCCTCATGTGGAATAACCACCTGCCGTTCCTCTTTCTCCACTTTTTCCCTCCAAGATAAATATACAACTTAACTATCTTATAATTAAATATATAGTCTAATAAGTATTATCTTGGGTAACAATACAATAACAAACTAATATTATATACTCACTCGCAAATCCATTTCGTTTTTATGACGATTACAACATGTTAAAAAGTTACCAACAGGAATTTAAGTGATAAATATTCATTATCTTTGGAGCAAAAATTATAAAGATGGGAGATATAAATCGTTTAAAGTTGGTTCTTGTAGAGCAAAAACGCACAAGCAAATGGTTGGCAGAACAACTGGGTGTTAACCCTTCAACTGTTTCAAAGTGGTGTACTAATACATCTCAACCACCTTTGGAAACGCTTATCCAAATAGCACAACATTTGGGAGTAACAATTCAAGATTTATTGCGAGATACAGTGCAAACGCAAGGAGTAAAAAGGAAATTATAATGGCAAAACTAAAATTCATAGACTTGTTCGCCGGATTAGGCGGATTTCATTTAGCCTTAGAGAAATTGGGTTGCGAATGTGTTTTTGCTAGCGAGATTCAACCAGAACTTCAGTCTTTATACGAACGAAATTTTGGCATGAAATGCAGTGGCGACATCAATGAAATAGATATAACAAAAGATATCCCAGACCACGATATCCTTTGCGCTGGTTTTCCCTGTCAACCTTTCTCGCAAGCAGGGAAGCAACAAGGATTTGATGACCAAAAAAGAAGAGGAAACCTTTTCTATAAAATATGGGAAATATTGGAATGCAAAAAACCAGAATTTGTGTTTCTTGAAAATGTACCAAATTTGAAGTCTCACGACAACAAAAATACATATAAAGTGATTTATAGTACGTTGTCACAACTTTATGATATTCAAGATGACATTATTTCTCCGCATTATTTTGGTATTCCACAGCATAGGACAAGAATATACATAGTTGGCAGGCTTAAATCAAAAGGAGGATTAGTAGGATTTAATTTCCCAGAACATACGGAGAGGCCGGAATGCAATATCAATGATATCCTTGTTCCTGACGATTCAGACTATATGTCTTTGCGCCAAATAACTAAAGATCATATGGCTGCATGGCAGAAGTTCTTAGATTTACTCAATGAGAATAAATGTCAACTTCCAACATTTCCTATATGGGCAATGGAATTTGGTGCCACATACAACTATGAGGGTGCGGCACCTTATTATCAACAAAACCAACAACTAAGAGGAAAGAAAGGTAAATTTGGAGAAGAAATTACCGGAAACTCAAAGGATGATTATTTGCTAAAATTACCTGTTTATGCACAAGGTAAACCCAAAGGAAAAGCAAGACAGTTCCCTGATTGGAAGAAAATGTTTATTAGGTTGAATCGTAAATTTTATCAAGAGAATAAATCTTGGATTGATGAATGGATAGCAGATATTCGAAAGCCAGGTTTTGAGAATAGTCATCAAAAGTTTGAATGGAATTGTGGAGCCGAGGAACACCCTAATCTATACACAAAGATTGTGCAATTCCGGCCATCCGGGATAAGAGTAAAACGGCCTACATATTCTCCAGCACTTGTACTTACTACGACCCAAATTCCAATTATCCCTTGGATTGTCACTCCCAATGGAGAACAAGGTCGATATATGACAAGAAAAGAAGGTGCACGACTCCAGTGTATGGGTGATTTAAAAGAATATCCTGATACGATTGCCAGTGCTTTTAAAGCTTTCGGGAATGCTGTAAATGTGGAAGTCGTGAAACGTATTGCAGAAAACTTGATTCGCTTATCATGAAACAAATAGAAAGAGTTTCCATCGCGTTGAAACCGAATGTATACAATACATTTAGGAATCTTAACAACACAGTCTCAAATACGCTAGGAGAATATGTAGACAATGCCGTCCAAAGTTTTATCGACCACAAAAAAGAGTTATTAGAAACTGATGGCAGTAACTATAAATTAAAGGTACATATAACTATAGATTGGACAAATAGAAGCATTTCTATTTGTGACAATGCTGCAGGAATAGACGCCCAAAATTATGAGAGGGCCTTTGAACCTGCACATATACCTCTGGATGACACAGGGCTAAATGAGTTTGGAATGGGAATGAAAACAGCTTCTGTATGGCTTTCGAACAAGTGGAGCGTTCGTACAAAAGCTCTTGGAGAGATGGTTGAAAGATTCACAGAATTTGATTTGGGAAAAGTCACTGCAGAAGAAAGAGAGGAACTTGTTGTAATAGAGCAGCCCAAAATGAAAGATTCTCATTATACTGAAATAATTTTAACAGACTTATCCGAGAATGCGCCAAAACCAATGCAGATGGATAAAATCAAGAGGCATCTGTCAAGCATTTACCGTAATTTTTTACGCAGTGGCGAAGTGGAGATATTTGTCAACGAGACTCTGTTGGAAGCACCTAATTATAATATACTAAAAGCACCTTTTTACAAGACACCAGATGGAGAAAATATCCTCTGGAAAAAAGAAATCGATTTTGAAATAGATGGTTATAAAGCAAAAGGATTCATTGCTATTTTAGATAAGATTCAAAATGGAGCAAATGGATTAGTACTAATGCGGCGTGGTAGAGTAATTGTTGGAGGTGGAGATGAACGATATTTTCCTTCTGTACTTTTTGGACAATCTGGTAGTTTTAGATATAGGAGGCTCTTTGGAGAGTTAGAGCTAGAAGGTTTTGAAGTTTCTTTCAATAAAAATGGTTTCAGAGAGGAAGAAGACTTATATATGCTCATGGAAGGCATTAGAGATGAACTAAAAGCAGATGAACCAAGCCTCCTTAGTCAAACTGACAACTATAGACAGAGAGGGAAAGAGCATTATGAAAAGATATCCAAGACCATAAAAAAAGATTTGGAAAAAAAGTCAAAGCCGAAACAACTTTCGAGACAAGTTAGTGCTGTAGAAAGCAATGTAAACAATACTCAGTATATCCAAAAAAATGAAGAAAAGATCATAAAGGCAGAAGCTCTTGATAGTTGTAGTGAAACATTCCAATATAATGGGAAAAACTATATCCTAAAAATAGAACTTGTGACAGAAACCGAGGCCGATTCTTTATATTCTGTTGTTATGAATCCCGATGAAGAAAACACAGAATCCGAAGCTGCGCCTATAGTATGTAAAATAAATCTCGCCCATCCTTTCTTTACTCGCTTTGATCAGTTCAAAAAGGGGCAAGACTATACGCCAATAGTCACTATTTTTAAGGCATTAACACTGGCTGAGATTATGGCACCAGACAGAGGAACGAAATATGCTTCCAATGTCAGAATCTTATTTAACCAAGGTATATTACAGATGTAATGGAAATAGAAATTTTACAAAATAAAAAAGAAGGTTTTACTCCAATTATTGGAGAAATGACCATTGACTTGCTATCGAGATTAAAAGCTAAAGTAGATAGTGAAGGGATTGACGTGCTTCAAAAAGAAACAATAGATATATTATCCAAGTGTACAAATCCTAATAAACGAGAAAGTCAATCTATAACAAATCTAGTGGTCGGATATGTTCAAAGTGGTAAAACGATGTCATTTACGACACTGTCTGCACTTGCACATGACAACGGCTATAGGATTATTATATATTTTGCAGGGACAAAGAATAATCTTCTTTCTCAAACAACAAAACGATTAAGAACTGATTTAATCAATGGCAGTGTAAATGCCAAACACTATAAGTTGTTTGAGAATCCTACAAAAGATGACTCGCAACGTATTCGCAATGCTCTTTCCATGAGCACTAAGCCTACGATTTTGATAACTGTTCTAAAACATCACAAGTACATTACTGAACTGGCGACAATGTTCAATAATATTCAATTAAAGAACACAATTGCTAAATCTGGGGTTCTTATCATTGATGATGAAGCAGACCAAGCCAGTTTAAATGGCTACGCCTATAAAAACAGCAAATCAGAGGAGTGGGAAGATGATGAATATACAACGACTTACAGTAGTATTCTGAAACTCCGTAGCGCATTGGAAAATCACTCCTATGTGCAATACACGGCAACACCTCAAGGTCCACTACTAATAAGTATCATGGATTTGCTTTCACCTAAAAATCACACAGTATTAACACCAGGGAAAGGATATACAGGTGGTAAAACCTTTTTTGTAGATGAGCCAGGCTTGATAATAACCATAAAGCAGGATCAAGTATACCATTCAAAACACAATGACTTGACAAACTGTCCGGACTCTTTGATAAATGCATTGCAACTTCATATTATGGGCGTGGCAATCATTGTATATATCAAACAGAAAGAATCATTCTTGTCTATGATGGTACATGCAGACAGAGAACAAGATGCAAGTCAAAAATTTTATGGATGGATAAAAAACTTGATAGATGCTTGGGCAAATATGTTGGCATATGGAGAATCAGATCCGGCTTATCAGGAACTCCGAAGTTCATTTCATGAAAATTATGTAGAAGCTATTCGTTTGTATGAAAAATACAATGAACCATATCCATCTTTTGAAGAAATATGGCATTATGTTTATGATATCATTCTTGATACGAACATTGAGCTTGTAATTAGTAGAAATAAAAGACAAGGAGAAAACAAGGAAATAGATTGGTCTGGGAGTTGTTCTCACATATTGGTTGGCGCAGATATGTTGAACCGTGGCTTTACGGTTGAACACCTTGCTGTTACATATATGCCTCGCTATAGTGTAGGAAAATCTACTGCAGATACGATTCAGCAAAGATGCCGTTTCTTTGGTTACAAAAAGAATTATCTTTGGTCGTGTCGTGTTTTCTTGCCTTATGAAGTTATCATTGAGTATAGAGAATATGTTGAACATGAGGAGGAAATGCGTAATTGGTTGCTTGAGAACAAGAGTCTTGAAGATGTAGAAAGACTACTTTTAATATCTAATAGGCTGAACGCAACAAGAAAGAATATTCTTTCAAAAGATACCGTAACTACGAAGTTGTCAGGTTGGCGTAAAATGAATGCTTTTCAGGCTATCCCTGAAAATATTTCGTTCGTTGAAAGTTTTCTTACTTCCCATCAAGAATGGAAACTTTTTAAAGATTACGGAACAGAAGATAGAAACCATGCATATATAAAAGTACCTATTCAGGAATTTATTGAATTCTTGACAGAGTTTAAATTTCAGAATATGCCAGATGCTGCACGAAAACAAGCAACACTAAGATATGTCAAATATTTGAGTACCAAAACTAATACACCTTTGACACATGGATATATAATACATATGGCATATGCAAGTAGAGAAGCTCGTTTACGTGCATTCAATGAGGACACGCAACGCCTTGTAAATTTGCATTCGGGGCGTTCAACGACATCAAGTTCCGTATATCCAGGAGATGCTGCGATTAAATTTGAAGATTCATTAACCATACAGATTCACAAAGTAAAACTCAAATGTGACTCTGTTATTTGGTCTGGCAGAGAAGCATATACATTAGCGATTTATTATCCAGAAGATTTTGCTATTAACTATGTTGAAACAGAAGGTTAAATGATGAGAAAATCAATATATCAACAATATAAAAAACTGATGGGCAGCCATTCTCAATCTGCCAACTGCTATACAGTGATAAATGTGCCATTCTCTAAGACACATAAACTTGGTGTTGGAATCGATGATCGTCCTATGTTCTTTATAAGAAGTTCAATTACAGATAATGCACCCAATATTAACCTCGAACTTATCACTGTTCAGTTCAATGAATTATGTCGGCTTAAAAAAGATACTGAATCAAAATTTGTAAATGAAAACTATTATACAGTTATCACGCTAAAATCAAAACAGATAGATTATATAGAGTATTTTTTAGATGTCGTGTGTATTGTCCTTGAAAAGCTTGGCGATTTCCCAAGCCAACAGGATTTATTAAATGAAATTCAGAAACTTGTAGAACTTTTTAGGCGTTTTTCGAGACCTCCGATAAAAACTATACAAGGATTATGGGCAGAGTTATTCGTTATAGAGCACTCATCTAACCCAAGCTACCTTGTAAAGTCATGGCATACGACTACCTCAGATATTTTTGACTTTAATGATGGGACAGACAAACTGGAAGTGAAAAGTACTTCTCGTATTAATAGGGTACACAGATTCTCGCATAATCAACTAACACCAAATGAAAGTTCGATTGTTGTAATAGCGTCATTATGTGTACAACAATCTGGAGTTGGAAAAACGGTTTTAGATTTAATGGATGCTATTGAACCAAACTTAGAGAATGCAGAACTTCGTTTTCAACTTGCTGATATGATTTCAAAAACACTAGGGTCGGATTTCGAAAAAGCCTGCGAGTATTATTTTGATTACGCATTAGCATGTGACACATATCAAAAATATAATTGCAAGGATATTCCGTCTCTTGACAATAGTTCAATACCAGCAGAAATTTCTGATATTCATTATGACTGTGATTTGTCAAAAGTCACTCCACTTGGTGTACCATCTGAAATTTTTCCCAATAGCAAACTGATAAAAAGTCTATAAGATATGAGAACGGAAAAAGTCTTACCTGAAACATTGCTGCAACTTTTATGTTAAATGTACTTGAGACAGCACCTGATTTCATTTACAAAAAAGGGATACAACCTTTCTTGATGGAAATTGGAGGAAAAGATTACTATGTTTATGTAAAGAATTTATCATCGGCTTATTTCAAAACAAGACCAGATACTACAAGGGCACAATTACCTGTAAAGGAAGATTTTGATGAGATAAAACATTCTATCATCCCATTTGTGTTTTTAGGTTATGATAGAATTAATGATGTACTTGTTTGCTGGAATCATCATATTGCGAAACAACGTTTGAACGAGAGGAAAAGTGTTTCTTTTTATTCTCGTAGTTTCTTTCAAGAAGAGGTCGTTTCAGGGGAATTTCTAAAGAAGAATCTCAAAAATGGAGACACACCTGTTCTTTTTAAAAGGAAAGATATTGTGTCATTTTTTCGTAATATTGATTCCTTTTTCGGGAAACCAACAAACGATTCCACATCAAGATATGGCATTCCAAGCAATGGCAAGATTCTGAAGATAACGGATAATGGTCTTTTAAAAAAGTTACGACCACTTCTTGATACAGAAACTCCGCATACTTTAGAAGCGATAAAAATTACGCAGCAATATTATGGAAATTTACCAGAAATGAAGTTTAGAGATTGGGCTAATCTTATTAAGACGGTAAAATTTGAAAATGAATCAGATGGTAGTTCTATATGCTCCAATTTATAGCAACTACAATGGCAATTTCTATGCTTTCCATATATTACCATATTTTGAAGTTCTTTCATTTTAACCAAGCCCATATGCCTACAGCTAAGCAGAAAATGAACTGTATAATTACAAAAAAAGTAAACCAATATGTAGAGAGCCAAATTCCTTCATTGCTTTGGAGGTGTTTGGCCATTTTAACGCTGTGCTTCTCCAACAGTTCTTTTTCGGCCTTGATGTGTTGGACTGTGCATTGATGCACTTTCTCCATTTCATCGGTGCCGATTTCTGCACGGATGACGGTGTGCTGTTCCGCCTTGACAATGGCACGGTTGATGCCGTTTACGATATTGTCCGCACTGTCCTTTGCCGCAACCAAGGCATTAAAAGCTGTCCGCTCCCGTTGGACGGTATGCTTCAAACTGCCGTGTATGCCGTGCAATTCTTCTTTGAGCGCATTGACTTCTTTCAGCAGATTGCGAAGCTCGATTAGCTGGTAATTGACTTCCTGAAGCAGTCCTTCAAGTTCCTGTTTGTCCTGTTCCAACTCATCTTCGGGTGTATAATTGGCAAGCCGCTCTCGGAGAGCCGCCGTATCTGGTTGTTTCATTGCATTGCTGTTTTTTAGGTTGTCATTTGCGTTTTATTCCGCCTTTGGAATGCCTGCCGATTCTGTTTGAAGCGGCTTGTGCACATCTTCGGGCAAACTCAATCTCGTCCTCTTTCGGATCGCGTCCCCATTTCAAGTCTGACTGTGAACCGCCGCCACCGCCGCCCGATGTCACCTCATAGGGTGATGTTATCAAGGTGAAGTAAGCCATCGCCAAGTTCTGCAAGTCTTGCCAGTTGGCCAGTTCCCGGTAGTCGAACTCATCATTGAAGAAGTCAAGTACCTTGTCCGGGAGATAACGATTGTAGGTCTTGCCGTCATGCTCAAACTCCGTAGACTGACTGTTCGGCTTATAGGTCGTGTAGTTCTCGAATATCGGATTGTTCTGCTGTATAACAGGCTGTGGCTTTTGTCGCGTACCATTGGGAACGGACGGCTTCGGTGTAGATACAACCGGTTGTTTGGTAGCCGGACGGACTTGTTGCGTCTTGTCGGAATGTAACTTTTCCCATGTCTGTTTGATACGGGATGCGGTCAGGTTGCGCCCCTTTCCAAGTTCCGATGCTTTGAACTTCGTGTTACCTTTGAGAAGTACATAGCCACGTATTACATCCTTTTTGTCCTTGCGCAAATATAGCTCATAGCCTTTGGCGGTAAGCCTTTCTTGGTAGCCGTCCCATGACCACTTGTCAAGCTCACGCAAGGCTTCCATGCAGTCAGCACTGACTTTCGGGATGTTGGTTTCATGGATGTGCTGCGCCGTAGTCCATCCCCTTTGCCGGGCTATCATTTCCGCCGCCCGTTGTGCGCGTAGGTGTATGGCGTGGTCGTTGTTGATGTTCCCTTTCTCGTCCACGCGGCTGACGATGGCATGAAGATGCGGTATTCTGCTGTTGGATTCCTCATGCAGCCATATGGAGGACTTGCTGCCCGATATGTTCGTCTGCGCTGAAACCACCTTGCCGTCCTTGTCGCGGATTTCTTGAATGTCGAAAGCGGCGGCGAAGTCCTGCCACAGTTGCCGCCAATCGTCCAAAGTGAAGTTCTCGGTATGCTCCATCGCCGGGCTTATCTCCATGCGGATGACGTTGTTCTTGATATTCGGATGGTTCATCGTGGCAAACTTCATTTCCGTAAAAATGCCTGTCGCGTCCATTCCCTGCGGCATGAAGTTGTCGCATACACGGGTAATCTTTTCTGGATGTTTCTTGTTCCTCGATTCTCCCGACACATACAGCATCGCCCTTATGCCGTGGGCTACGGCCTTTGCCTTGGCTATCATGCGCCCTCCTCCTTCGCTTCTTCGTTTGTTGTTCCTGCCGGATAACTGTTGACCGTCTGCGCGGACTGCAAAAAGTCGGTGACACTGTTCGTGACATACGCCACTTTCTCGTACCAGTCAAGCATGGTCGGCTGGTGCCGGAAAAGTTTTATCTTCTCGTTGTCGGTCAATCCGTGCAGGGCGTTGGCGAAGTTCACCATGTCCGTCCTACAAGTTGCAAGCTGCCTCAATCCGTCCAGTTCCGTGTCTGAGAGCCGCTGTCTTGGCTTGTAGCCGAGTGACCTTGCACGGATGAAGTCGCTGCGTGTCATGCCGCATTGCTCCGCATTACTTTTTATTATAGAAAGTTCTTGGGAGGTTACTTTGGTGACAACCACCTTGTCACGCCTTACAACAGGCTTCTCCTGCCCGGATTGCTGCTTGGGAGTATCTTCTTCATGTGCCATAACTAATGTCGCTAAAATAGTCGTAAAACGGTATTTACAAAAGGGATGGTGCGAGCCTGCAAGCGGCAAGAACAACGGGCTTTCAGACCGTTGCGAGAGTGTCGGGGTTTTACTGTCCGAAGGCGGTAATACCTCGGCATATCTCGAAACTGAACGCTGACGCTTCACGCCATACCTCCCTCACGTTTGCCATTGGTAAGCCTTGTTTGTACCGGATGGCTTGCCAGATTAGGGAACAACAGGAAAGCGAGAAATCAGCCAGTCTGCCCGTTTACAGCCATTCAGAACGGTTCTATCCTTTCCCTTTGTTTGTGGATGAATGGGTTGGAAACCACGCTGCCATCCTTTGCCATCCATTGCAACAGGCATGGAAATGTCATAACTGACGCTACCCTTGAACGGCAGGTGTCTATGAGTTCCAGCCTTTCAAGTCCGTCCAACAGGCGGCGTATGCGCTTCCTGCCCATGTTCCATTGCGAAGAAAGCTGTTCTTCGGAATACTGCGCCTGACCGACTGAAAGCATAAGCGGTCGGTGGAAACCTTTGGACGTGCCGTCCGCAAGAGCCATCCTTGCCAAGAGGTCGCCAAACAAAGTGAAGTTGCCGATTTCCCTGCCGTCATCATCGGTTGTTGTTCCGTGCAGCCATTGCAATGCACCTGCGTAGAATATGAACGCAAATGTTTCAATCCCTGTCGGGCGCAAGAAATTGTATTTTTCCTTGTCCTTTGTATTTTCTTGCATCGTTTGATAAAAGTTATGGGAACGGAATATCGGAAAGTCCTATGGCCGTTTCCAGACATCCCATGCGTGAAAGTTTAACTTGTCCGTTCCTGTGTTATCCGATATCCCGTTCCAGTTTGACATCAGTTTCGGTTTCCATTAGCGACGGATTGCGATTGCAGGTGCCCTCGCGCATCCTCCACAGCCTTGAAGTCGGAAGAGATTTTCATCAGCACGACAC
>ERZ1504265.764-NODE-764-length-10584-cov-3.769684_pt1 | contig 10584 bp, 6 predicted proteins | sample MGYA00575507_ERZ1504265 | MGnify/ENA primary metagenome ERZ1504265 (study PRJEB39906, sample SAMEA3182091) | gut metagenome | biome: human; feature: gut; material: Stool; isolation source: human stools | place: Canada | collected 2013-03-11 ... | reverse complement strand
TGGACTGTTTGATTCCGGGCTTTTCCGGCAATACGGCATCCTGACTTCCGCCGACATTCAGCGGCAGTTCCTTTTTATCACTAAACGCCGCAGCCGCCGTCATATTTCTCCGGACTACTGTCTGCTGCCGGATGAGGAAACCGTACACTCCACCCTTCCGGATGCTGTTGCAGAAACCCCGGATATTGTAACGCAAACCCTCGATACTGTAACAGAATCCCCGGGTACTGCAACAAAAAGCACCTTCATAAAAAGAAAAGAAAAAGAAAGGAAAGAAAACATCCTCCCTAACCCTCCTTTGCCCAAAGGAGGGGATGAGGGAGAAGAAGGAGGAGATTTTTCTAACAGAAAACCGGCGAAGAAGAAACACGAACTGACACAGTCGGATATTGACCGGATGCAAGCTCCTGCTGACGGACACCCGCGCAACCTTTCCGGACTATTGGATAACCTTCGCCTTTATCATATTCCTCCCTCCGAACAGTATGCAATCGTGCTGAAAAGTAATTACGGAGAAATCGGTGGTAAGGTTTGGAAGGGTTTCGGTGTCATTCGGGCAAGTGCCGGAAAGATCAAACTGCCCGGCCATTATTTGTTGAGTGTCCTGAATAACTGAATTAATGAGGAATATGATGCTATTATGTTGTGTAATGTATTGTAAATTAGTAGTATAGTAACAATTTTCCATATTAACGAATTTATTAACGCACACTTTTAAAATCTCTTGCACAGACAGAAATAAGGTCTTATATTTGCATTGTCGATAAGCTTAAAGACACAGACAAACTAGAATTATTAACGACTAAAAACTATTACAATTATGCCAGTATTGTACAAACCCTTCCAGTCAACTCTGGAAGACAAAAAAAGCGGTAAAAAACTCTTCTATCCCCGAGTTGTACGTTCGGGAAACGTGGATTCCGCACAACTTTCGAAAGAAATAGCAGCCTACTCTTCCCTCTCTCCGGGTGACGTAAAAAACACACTCGACAACCTGGTGACGGTGATGGGGCAACACTTGCAATCTTCGGAAAGCGTAAGCGTGGACGGTCTTGGTACCTTCCGTATGGTGATGGTGGCTCGTGGCAAAGGTGTGGAAACTTCTGACGAAGTGTCGGCTGCACAGGCTACGCTTACCGTCCGCTTCCAACCGACAACGACTAAGAATCATGACCGCACTACCGCTACCCGTTCGATGGTGACCGGTGCGAAGTGTGCCCGTTATGATAAACTTGTTTCCGATGCAGGTAGTGCAGGAGGTGGCAACTCCGGTGGAAGCGACAAGCCCGGTGGAGGCGGTAATGAAGGAGGCGGAGAAGCGCCCGATCCGGCTGCATAAATGACGTCACGGCAGTGAAGAATACACAAAATGTAAACGACAAACTTCGTAGGCTTAACTAAACATTTGACTTTTAACTAAACTAGAAATCATCCACTAACATGAGGATTATCAACTTGATTGTGGTGCATTGCAGCGCCACGAGGGAGGATTGTACACTTTCTCCGGAAGATTTGGACCGGTTACACCGGCGGCGTGGATTCAACGGAACAGGCTATCACTACTACATCCGCAAGGATGGAACAGTGCACCTCACCCGTCCGCTTGAACGTATCGGCGCACATGCAAAAGGTTTCAACGCTCATTCAATAGGTATCTGCTATGAAGGTGGTCTGGACTGCCGGGGACGCCCGACAGATACCCGGACTCCGGCACAACGGGCTACGCTCCGGCAACTCGTTGGGCAACTACAAGAGAAATTCCCTGGCTGCCGGGTATGCGGACACCGGGATCTTTCACCGGACTTGAACGGAAACGGTGAGATAGAGCCGGAAGAATGGATTAAACAGTGCCCGTGCTTTGAGGTGGCAAAGGAATTCAATGAGTTCGGAGCATTTGCCGATAGAACTGATGAGACTGGAAGTACGGAGAAACACAGAGTAACACAACACATTAAAGAACAGAAAGGAGGTAAATGATGGCAATGAAGAAATCAGTATGGGATATGATCCTGAAGGTGGTTATCGCAGTGGCTTCGGCTTTGGCAGGCGTTTTGGGCGCTAATGCGATGAATTTGTAAAGCAGAAAATTAAGTAGTAGTCCTTCCATAGATCATGATTGTGTGAAATGGAAGGACTCTGCTAATTCATTTTGTATTGACTAAACTATTTTATTGATAAATAATAGAAAAAACGAGTTATGAATAATCTATATACGAATAAAAAAATAATACTAAAGAGGCTGTTTCTTATATTATCAGCCTTTTTCGCGGTTTTATCTGCTAAGGGGCAGAGTGAAGATGGAATAAAGCTGGATGTTCCACGACTTGTACCACTTTCCCCAACGGCTACGGCTATGGTGAAATATCAGTCTTATCCTATAGATCATTGCACAGGAGTGCCTGACATAACAATTCCCTTGTATGATATAGTTGCAGGGGAGGTTACCATACCTGTTACTTTGTCTTATCATGCTTCGGGGCTTAAGCCCAAAGAAGGAAGCGGATATGCGGGAGCAGGATGGACATTGAATCTCGAACCGTCTATAGCTCGCCAGGTGATCGGGGTAGCAGACAATGACTATTATGGATGGTTTGATCGATATTTTTCTCAAAATACAGTCCCCGGTGATGAAAGAGACCGATTGATTTATTATGGGGAGATGGTAGATAATAAACGGGATACGCGTCCGGATAAGTTTACTTATAAGTTGCCGGGTGGCGGTGGAAGCGGATATTTTTCAGACAGGTCTTCCCCTCTTATTACTGTGCCTCATAACAGCGATGTGGTAAGGTATGCTGAAAGTGATATGAATATAACAGATGGAAATGGAGTCAAATATCTGTTCAATGGCGTACACGAGACGATGAATGATATTATTACCCGCTGGATGTGTACCTCTATTTGTTCAGCCCGTTATCCACATCCTACATTGGTTAGTTTTCAGTATCAAACCCTTCAGAATCAATGGGAACCTAGTGCTTATTATAATTTGAATGACAGGCTGGTCTTTGATGAAAGGGATAAAGACGGGAGTCCCAAATTGTATCTGATGGAACAAAAAAGCGGTGGCAATAACTATTATCAAATTACGGCAGGCAGATCGTCAGGTTCTTCCTCCTTGCCCAATGCCAATAAAGAGAGCGTTTCGAGCTATGTAGCGAATATGAGTTACCCGTCAGGTAGTTACTGTGCGGAGGGTAGGATGAGTACTACCCGATTGGCACAGGTGAATTTTATGGGAAACAGATTGTCTGTCAGTTATAAAGCAGTAGGTGAAGTGCCTAACAATACAAGTGTATTAGATAAAATGCAAGTGACGGATGAGAATGGAGAACTGGTGCGTACCATTAACTTTTATGTAACTCCCTATAATGGAAAAACCTCTTTGACTAAACTTGATTCTGTACGTATCTCCGCTCCCGGTGTAGAATCGCAAACTTATTCATTCAGGTATGTGGGTGTAAACAGCGTTCCTTCCATCTATACGAAGGCTGTAGATCATTGGGGATTTATGAACGGTTCGGAAGCGAGTGCTAATGGTAGTAAGTTGACAGTGCCGAACTTTTCGAAAAGAATACCTTTACCGGATACCAATAACACGGGAAGAAAAGGCACTGTATTATTTGAGAATGCAGTCGGAATAGACCGTGAAGCGTCTGGTAACATTGTGGGTATTCTTGACCGGATAACAGATCCGCAAGGTATTGAAACCTCTTTCTCTTACGAAGGCAATTACGGCGCGTTTCGTGACAATAGCCAACAGCCGGAGTATCGAGACTACCTCTATCCGGTTGGCGGATTGCGGGTGAAGAGTATAGAAACCTATGATCCGAAGACAAGGAAAAGGCTCTGTAAGAATTATAGATATGGCCTGACGGTTATCAATAATGAGAAGTATGAATCCGTTTGGGGCGGCGGTGCTATTAAACACATAGTTACAGAGCGTGATTATTGTTCTACGGTAACGCAAGTAATGGACGACGGGCAAAGCCTTTGGAACGAATATTTGACAGTCTATCATTCGATGCCTGTCTCTAATATTACCTTTCGTAACGGAAGTCCGGTAATGTACAATATTGTCAGTGAAGAGATATTGGGAGGAGGCATTTCACAAAAGACCGTCTATTACTATGATGTGGATGCACATGCTTTTGAGGACGTTCTGCATTGGGAAAGTGGGGAGAATACATCCGCTTCTGTCCGGGAGTTTATGTTGAATCAACCGGAAAGCGTATTGAATCGACTTGGGCGGATGCTTCCCGGACATCCTTATGAACCTTCTGATGATTTTGTTACAGGCTATTTTGAGACCAATCAGAGAAATGGGGCTCTTATGGGTATAGACCGTTTCGACGGGCAAGAGCTAGTGTCATCTACCCGATACGAATATAAAAAAGTAATCGCGGGCCCGTATAATATTCCTGTGGATCTTCCTGTCCGGAAGCTGATAGTGGATGTTGATTTGTACATGAAAAAACCGAATAGCCTGCTTGGCAAGCCGGTATTTGTGGCTGACAATGACAATACCCATTCTGCTACGAATATGAGGACTACTTATTATTTGGATTGTGAAACGTATTGGGCACTTGATAAAGAAACGACACAATATTATTGCAAAGTGAACGGGAGACAACGGGTAATGTCGACGGAAAAGCAATATGCGTATGACGACCGCCATCTCTCCAATCCAGGTTCTTCGTTGAAGCCACGTAGGGTGGACTTTACAAACAGTGACGGCGTACAATTCTCGGATCATTATACTTATCTGGATGGTTATCCTGCCATACTCTCTTTGCATAAACACGTCGAAGACGAGCAATGCACGGAAAAGAGGATCTTGTTTAAGTCCGGCACCTGCCTCCCGGTGAGGGTGCAATTTAAAACTGACCGAATGGCGGACTTTCGTGATGAAGTCGTTTACCAATCGTATGACAGTAATAGTAATGTATGCGAAATTATGGCAAAAGACGATACGCCTGTTCTCTTCATTTGGGGATATCGCAACCGCTATCCTATAGCCAAGATAGAGAATGCCACCCGGCAGCAGGTGAGTGTGGCGCTTGGTTATGATGGAGACATCGAAGACGTTTTTCGGTGATTGGGCCTCACTTGCCGTACCTACTGAAGAGATATGGGATAAGATAAACTCTCTTCGTGAGAGACTTCCCGGTAATACGCGGGTTACCACCTATGAATATGTCCCTTTGCAGGGAGTTGTTTCCATTACCGATCCCAATAATGTCATAACGAAATTTGAATATGATAATTATAGTCGGCTGACAGATAGTTATTATCTGGATGCGGACGCCCGTAAGGTAATGCTTCAACAGTATATTTATCATTTTGGTAAATGATAAGTAATTCAATGAATGGTTTAACTTGATAATGAAATTGATTTTTTATGAAAACTTATATATGTTTATTTTTCTTGTTATTCTGCTCTGTCTATTCGTGGGGACAGTCTTTGGAAGAACGAATGGCAACAGCTATTGACATTGGTACCTATTCGGAACCGTTTACTTATGAAGATACCCAAAGTACAGCTAATTTTAACTGTGGATTTATACCTCCGACCGATATGGATGATACGAGGGTGTTTATATCCAAGGATATTTTTTACAAACTAACAGTGACGCAGCCTATGAAGATTAGAGCCAGTGCAAAACCCAGTATCACTGATAGTGGTACTGTTTTCTTGCTCAATTCTTCGGGCATCCTCTTGAGTCGTACGATTTATGTGGAGGAAGCATGGGGAGATTATGGATATGGTTTGCTGCCTGGCGTGTACTATCTGGTTGCTAAACCTAACATCTATGAAGGGTATAAATCGGTGGATGCGGAAGATGTTACTATTTATGTAAAGACAACCCCTCGTGAATTGGGTGAAGATTTTTACAATCCGTTTGAGTTAGGGACATTTGGTGAGAATTTTGCATTGGCTGATTCTGCAAATACGATAGATTATCAATGTGATTATAATGCCAGTGATAACTATTGGGATAATTATTCTCGGCATGATGTAGTTTATCGCTTCACCCTGACAGAACCGATGGAGATTTGCCTGGATGATGATGGAACTGAATGTCCTTGGGAAGGGGATTCTTACAGTGTTCACCTTCTTTCAGCTTTGCATGATCCTGTTGTTCCCATCCGCACGCAAAAGCTTGGTACAGACTACGAGCTGAATGTGTATGATTTGGGAGCGGGCACCTATTATATTTATGTTTATGCTGACACGCCTATTTGGGCCGTGTATTATAGAATGAACTTGAGTGGGCGTACGTATGCTCCCGGAGTCAGTTTTTCTCGTCCTATTGATATAGGTAGCCGGGCGGACAGCTTTCAATATACAGATGTTCAGAACTCGGAACTCATGTCCGGCAATTTTCCGGAGAAAGCCGGCAATGAAGTTTTCTATCGGTTGGAGATTGAAAATCCGATGGAACTGACCGTTGATAATTGCGGTTCGGAAGTTGCGGACACCTATTTGAAAGTGTTTTCCCAAACGCAGAAGTTGCTGTATTTCAATGACGATTCGGATGGTGACGGAGCTTGTGCAAATGCCAAAAGTGCCCGTATTCATATACCCGTGTTGCTCCCGGGCGTCTACTATATTGTGACCGACGCGGAAAAGAACGGCAACATTTCCCTGTCCATAAACGGGCGACTTCTTGCACAAACGGGAGACACAAAAGCACTTGCTATCGACGCTGGAACATATAAGGCGGGACTCTTCTTTTCCGATACCCGAGATACCTCTGTAGACTATACGGATGCTTATCCGGCAAGACCTGCGAATGACGTTTTTTATAAGTTGGTATTGCAAAAGGAGATGGATGTGGTGTTTAGTCACTGTGGTTCGGAACTGGAAGATACTTATATGAGCATCTTGAATGGAGCCGGTGAGCTCCTTTACAGCAATGACGATTATGCGGGAGAAGGTCAGTGTGAGAATGAGAAACATGCCCGCATTGAGGTCAAGAAACTTCCTTCAGGCACCTATTATGTTGTTTCGGAAGGCAGTGTCGATAACGGACGGATCACGACGACGATAGAGGCACCGAACTTTAGTGATGCTTTGTGTACGACCGAGGGGCAGCCCTGTGTGATTACTCTGACTCCCACTGTCTCCACAGATGATCTCTCCCAATTGCACACCTGTGATTATCTTCGCGAGATACAGTATTTTGACCATTTCGGGAATCCTTCACTTCATATATCTCATGGCTTCACTCCTTATAAAACCGACCTGCTCACATTGCAGGAGTATGACGGAATCAACCGCGAATCTAAACTTTGGCTTCCGGTAGCAGAATCGACTGGTGGCAGTGCTTTTCTTCCATCCGCAGAAGTCAGTGAGGCCGTTTGTAAAGCAAGCTATTACGAGAAAGATAGCTCTCCCTTCAGCTATCCTGAATACGATAGTTCTTCATTGAACCGAATTGTCAAGAAGTATGGTCCCGGAGTTGCTTGGCAGAATCATCCGGTCAAAACAGACGTGTTGACCAATATAGAACGTAAAAACGCAGTTGATCGGGTAGACAGTTGCTTTATCGTGTGCCGTTATAGGATAAAGAATGACAGTTTGGTTTGTGCGGGTGAATATGATGCCGGAACATTGGAAGTGGTTCGTGCGATAGACGAAGACAATCATGTGAGTTATGAATTTAAAGACAAGGCCGGTCGCATAGTTCTCGTTCGTCAGTCTGATGATAATCAACTATCTTATGATACGTACCATGTTTATGATAACTATGGCAACCTGTGTATGGTGTTGCCTCCGATGGCAGCCGATTATTTTTTCGATGAAGGAGAATGGTCTGAAACGGCTCCCGTTCTTCAGCAATATGCCTATATTTATCATTACGATAAGTATAACCGCTGTATTTACAAGAAACTTCCGGGATGCGATCCTGTTTATACCGTTTATGATGCTGCCGATCATCCTGTCTTTACTCAAGACGGCGAACAGCGTGAGCGGAACGAATGGAGTTTCAGTATTCCCGATGCTTTCGGTCGGACAGTATTGACCGGAGTTTGTACGAATACGTTGGATTATGTTTCTAATTCTTTAGATACTATCATCGTGTATGCCGATTGGGCAAAAGAAGAGAACGGGTTGAAAGGCTATCAATTGAAAGGTGTAACCTTAGAGTCTCCGTGTCTCCTTTCTGCCAACTATTACGACCACTATGAGTTTTTGGGCAAGAACGGCATCCCTAATGATATGACCACTGTTTACGTAGAGGAAACAGGCTATGGCAAGCGGAATGCAGGTGGTTATAAAGGACAGCTGACCGGGATTTGGACATCGCTCCTCTCTGCCCGTCCGGGTACTTTTACGTATTCGGTAATGTATTATGACGACCGTTACCGGATAATCCAGCAAAGGGGTAATAATGAGTTGGGTGGTACGGAGATTGTCCATACAGCTTATAATTTCTCGGGAAATCCCTTGGAAGAAAAACGTATACATACATTTCCTGGTACTGGACCAACCGTAGAATTGCACCGGCATACGTATGACCATGCCAACCGTCTATTGAAGACTAGCTATCAGTTGAATGATAATACTCCTATTGTTTTAGTAGACAATGTGTATGATGAGATAGGTCGTTTGAAAACAGATAAACGTAATGGTGTATATGAGTTACGAACCGACTATGCATATAATCTTCGTTCGTGGATAAAAGGCATTAATGGTCCTTTGTTTAACCAAACGCTTAACTATCAGGAAACGCTAGAGGGGACTACTCCCTGTTATAATGGTAATATCAGCCGCATGTGTTGGCGTAGTGGCGAAAATGGTATGGCTACAGTTATTGATCCGCAAGAAAAGGGTTACAGTTTCACTTATGACGGTCTTTCCCGTTTGAAAGATGCTATTTATGGAGAAGGTACTAACTTAAAACAGAACCGTAACCGTTTCAACGAACAGATAACCGGCTATGACAAAATGGGTAATATCTTGGGGCTGCTTAGATACGGTCAAACGGGTACGGATTCTTATGGTTTGGTTGATAATCTGAATTTGATCTACCATGGCAATCAATTACAGTCGGTTTATGACAATGCCACCAACTCTGTATTTGGTAACGGTATGGAGTTTAAGGATAATGTCAATGAAACGGTAGAGTATGAATATGATAAAAATGGCAATCTGGCTAAAGATTTGAACAAAAAAATATCTGAAATTCAATATAATATCTTAAATTTGCCTAGTCACATTAGCTTTGCTGATGGAAGTAGTATTGAATATGAATATGCTGCAGACGGCAGGAAAGTCCGTACCACGCATACTATAAACAATAACGTCACGTCCACCGTTTATTGTGGTAATGCGATCTATGAGAATGGCAGTTTGAAGATGCTCTTGAATGAGGCGGGATATTATAGTTTCCAAGATAATAAGTTTCATTTCTATCTGAAAGATCATCAAGGTAATGTAAGGGTTGTTACTGACGAGGCCGGTAATGTTGATGAAGTGAATGATTATTATCCTTTTGGTGGTTTAATGTCTAATGGATGTAATAACGTTCAGCCATATAAGTATAATGGTAAAGAGTTGGATCAGAAAGGTGGATTGGATTGGTATGATTATGGGGCAAGAATGTATGATGCAACATTGGGAAGATTTATGAAGACTGATAGATTTTTAGAAAAGTATGTTTCTCTATCTCCTTATCAATATGGAGCAAATAATCCAGTGAATAATATAGATATAAACGGAGATAGTATTTGGTATACTTTAAATGACAATATTGTGACTATGCATGTAGCTGCCAAAATATTCAATAATTCAAGTGATAATATAAATATGAAGAGAGCTGCCAAAGATATAGTTTCTGATATAAAAAGTACTTATGAAGGAGAATTTGAATGGAGTGATGGCAAAACTTATAATTTAAAGGTTGATATGGATCTCAAAGTGGTAACTTCTATGAAGGATGTTGAAAGTGCAGACCATTTATTTGTATTGGCGGATAGTGATGGTGAAGGGGCTCGTGGAGTTACAAGTATGTCTGGTGGAAAAGTAATGACTTTGGCGTCAAGGGATTTTGCGAATAATAATTTATTGTCTAATAATCTGTCTCACAATAACACCTTTACTGCAACTCATGAATTTGGACATGCAGCCGGATTGCTACATTCAAAGAATCCATTTAATATAATGAAACAAGGAGGTGTTTTTCACAATAGTAATTCGACACAAAGAAAAGTTATGCTGCAACAACAATATAATATAAATAGAGGTAGTAATTCCTTGAATTATATGAATAGAAAAATACCTTATCCATATGTTCACTATGATAATAATATTGTTGATGTCTATAGTTTAGGTCTTAAATGGAGATGATATAAATGAATTTGAAAAATAGAAAAGTATTAATGGTAACAGTCGGGCTGATGTTATTATGTGTATGTATTGTTTGTTTTGCATCTAGATCTACATTGATCTTTGTAGGGAACTCGTATGAAAATAGCCAAGATATTAATACTATTATTTCATTGAATGATAAAATAATATATAGTGGTTTTATAAAGGCTTATGCGAAATCAATCGGGAACATTCGGTGAATGAAT
>ERZ1504265.721-NODE-721-length-11191-cov-2.329113_pt1 | contig 11191 bp, 9 predicted proteins | sample MGYA00575507_ERZ1504265 | MGnify/ENA primary metagenome ERZ1504265 (study PRJEB39906, sample SAMEA3182091) | gut metagenome | biome: human; feature: gut; material: Stool; isolation source: human stools | place: Canada | collected 2013-03-11 ... | reverse complement strand
GCAGCACTCGCACTTGCATTCTCTAAGCTGGCAGGTTTCTCATTCCTTACATTCAATCTTCTGTGCGCACCTTGCTTCGCTGCTATCGGTGCTATCAAGAGAGAGATGAACAGTGCTAAGTGGACATGGACAGCAATCGGTTACCAGTGTGGATTTGCATATGTCGTATCACTTTGTATTTATAATATCGGCATGCTTGTAACAGGCGGCGGATTCAGTTTTTGGACAATAGTTGCATTCTTACTTGTAGCAGGATTTATATATCTGTTATTCAGACCTGCCAGAAAGGGTGCACAGGCATAATTAAAGCGTAGGCTTTAGATTGGAGGCTGTTATGACTATAGGAACAATAGGTGTTTTAGCGGGACTTATAGCTGTTGTTGGCGTAATATTAGCCGGCATGATTTCAGACAGGAAGAAGGGTAAGTCATCATGTACAGGTAACTGCAGCAGCTGCGGCGGACACTGCAGCCACTGATAATGCCGGGAGTATTTTGGGGCATACACACAGAGGCGCTGTACAAAAGACGCACGGTTAATCTGTAGCTGTTATGCAGAAATGAGGAGTCACATGAGGAATAACCAGACACAGACGGAATGTCAGAATTATCACCGCACGCAGATGCAGAGGCAGATGGTGATAGACAGACTCAGAGAGAGAGGATGCAGGATTACCAAGCAAAGGCTTCAGCTTCTTGACATAATCCTTGAGGAAGAATGCGCCTGCTGTAAGGAGATATATATTAAGGCTGCATCTGTAGACAACAGGATTGGTCTTGCTACAGTATACAGAATGATTAATCTTCTTGAAGAGATTGGAGCAATCAGCCGTAAGAACATGTATAAGATTGCATGTGAAAAGGGTGGAAGCTGTGACCGTGAGAATGTCTGTATGCTGGAGTTTGATGATGACACAAGCTGTGGGCTGTCAGCCAAGCAGTGGAACGAAGTCCTTGCAGAGGGATTAAGAAGATGCGGTTACCTTAATGGTAAGCATATCAGAAATGTTTCAGTATTTCAGTGTGAATGCTGATTATGCCGTGCCGTAAGGCAGGCAGCAGGCGTATAATGATAATGCGCCGGAATTGAATAATTGTACAGTAGAATGGGATATATTGAGTTAATAATCAGTATGTCCTATTCTTTTGATTATGGTAGTATTATAGTGTAAAGAAACTATATAAACAATGTCAGGTGAATGAGGCATAATTCTAATTTTTGTGATGAACAGGAGGAGGCGTTTATGTATCTTTTAAAAGAAGACTTCATGGAGTTCCCTATTGGAGATTTCCCATACGATAAGAATCATTCGGCAATGGGAGAATATCATTATATTAATTACCCGGGCTACAGGGGCAGGTGGCATGATCCGGTATGTAACCACACGTATAATGGACAGGGAGCATCGTGGACAATTACTGAGTATGATGGCAGACATTACATGGAGCAGCAGAGAATACGCAATGATAAGCCACACAGAACATTTCCGATGCTTACAAGTGGCGACAGATTCTGGAAGGACTACGAGCTTGAGGTGAAGCTCAGAATGTTCACAACTAAGTGGGGGAATGCAGGAATAGGCTTCTGCTGTCAGAATTCCGCCAATCTGCTTGTGCTTGTATTTGAAGAGGGCGAATTAAGACTTGAGTACAGACATAAGGAACAGGTAGAGATTATTGAGCGTGCTGCATTTGCATACAACTGCGATGACTATTATGTGATGAAAGCATCCATAAGCGGCGACCATGTGATATGCAGTGTCAACGGCAAGGCATATTTTGACGTACATACGGAATATGCATTACAGGGTGGCAAAGCGGCAATCACGGCAACGATACCGACGCAGTTTGAATATGTCAATGTTACTGTGACTGATGAGACGGCGGCACAGATTGACGCCGCAAGGAAAGCATACAGCGACTTGTGTGCGGAAGAACAGCAGAAGTACCCTAAGATGAAGCTGCTGAAGAAGATAGACTTAAGAAATTTTGGAACCGGCAGGCAGGTACGTTTTGGACATCTTCTCGGCAACGGTGAATATCAGATAGTCCTTGCCCAGTGCCAGAAGAGAGTTAACAGGGATGCATACGGCACGATAAGCTGCCTCACGGCAATTGATCTTGACGGCAATGTCCTGTGGCGTTATGGTGAGCCGACTTCCAACACGGAGATAGGAACAATATCTGCGGATATGCCTATGCAGATTTACGATATAGACGGAGACGGATATGACGAGGTCATAACAGCCAAGAACTTTGAGATCTTTATACTTGACGGAAGAAACGGAAAGGTAAAGAAACATGCCAAAGCACCATATTCAACGGCAGAAGAAGACGGCACGATAATAGGTGTTCCTGATAAGATATATGCATTTGACAGAATTAATCCTGACGGAATAAGAATATGCAATTTCAGGGGACTTGATAAACCGCGGGATATCCTTATAAAGGACCGTTACTGCAGAGTGTATGCGCTTAATGATGACCTTGAGGTTATGTGGCATTATCAGAGCGATAAGAATACGGGACATTTTCCATTTGCAATAGATATTAACGGAGACGGACATGACGAGCTGCTTGTAGGTTATAATATGCTTGACTGCAATGGTAACAGGATATGGACGATGCCTGTAAAGGAAGACCATATCGACGAGATTGTTCCGGGAATGTTCGTGTCAGGACCTCACAAAGGGAAAAAGTATTTTGCGTGCGTTGCCGGCAAGGAGGGCTTCCTGATAAGCGACTGGGAAGGCAATCTCCTCAAAAAAGACGGAATAGGACATGCCCAGAGAGTCAGCACCGGTAACTACTGCCCTGACAAACCGGGGTACGAGATGGTTGTTGTTAACTTCTGGGGACATCAGGGAATAATATATTTTTATGACAGCGAGGGTAATCCGGTATGGGAGATGGAAAACGAGCTTAACGGCAACCTGCTTACACCGGTCAACTGGATCGGCAATGGCCGGGACTTCATTCTCCTTAATGCAGATGTAGAAAAGGGCGGTCTTATAGACGGCAACGGAGTACAGGTGGTTAAGTTTCCTGATGACGGACATCCGACGCTGTGTGCAGAGGCAATCAATATGTACGGTGATGCAAGGGATGAGATTGTTACATGGGATTACAATTCAATGTACATCTATACGCAGGATGATTCACCTGAGTTGAATGTATACGAACCGGTCAAATATCCGGATTATAATGCTTCTAACTATAGGGGCGAATATTCTTATCCTAAGGGATTCATGAAGGAACTTGGATAAGGAAGACCTGACAGTTAAGGCTGCACTGGAGCAGATGAGAGTCTGTTCCAATGCAGCTTTTTTGCATGAGAAATTTATCTTAGATACATTGAATTAATTGGTTGACAAGTCAATTAATTAAGGCTATTATATTCATGTTCTAATGATATATAGGCCATGACATGGCAGACATTGCAGCGAATAAGCAATAAATTTCACAGAGGTAATTCAGACACATGAATCAATACCGACAGAATGAAAAGGATGTCCCAAACTGCTTCAGCATAGGCAAGCTTGTGTCTGTGCTTCACAGGAGAGCGCAGGCATTTTATACAAGATATCTTAAGGAGTATGATATTTCACTTGCTGAATATCCGATACTTTTTATGTTGAGTACGCATGACGGCGTTACGCAGGATGAGATTGCGTGGGATCAGGGGATGGACAAGGCAGCGGTGGCGCGAGTCATAAAGTCACTGGAAGCCAAAGGAATGGTGACGAGGCGCAAGGATTCTTCTGACAGAAGATGCAATTATGTATTCCTTACAGAAAAGGGGCGCAGTACGCACGAACCGATATCGAAAGCTAAGGCATATTGGAATTCGGTAATAACAGAAGGTATGACAAAAGAAGAAAGTGACAGCCTTGCAAGGCTTCTTAAGGCAGCACTTGATAATGTATATGGGCATGAAGACGGAGAGTAGTGTGAAAAATCAGCTCTTCGTGCCTGCGGAATGGAGGATTGCTATGAATAATGAAATATCAACTAAGAACCCGCTTGGAGAAAATCCGGTTAATTCACTTTTGTATCAGTTTGCGGTTCCGAGTATAATCGCAATGCTTGTGAGTTCGCTTTATAACATAGTAGACCAGTTTTTTATCGGAAGAAGTGTGGGCGCACTCGGCAATGCGGCAACGAATATATCATTTCCGCTTTCAATATCATGTGTGGCGATTGCACTTTTGTTTGGTATAGGAGGTGCGTCTGCATTTAACATTGCAATGGGAATGGGTGAGAAAGAAAATGCGGTCAATTATCTTGCTAATTCGGCAGCTATGCTGTTCCTTGGCGGTGTGGCACTTACGGCTGTTACTCTGATATTTCTTGAGCCGCTGCTTAAGTTCTTTGGCTCGCCGGATAATGTTCTGGAATATGCCAAGGTGTACACAAGGATAGTTGCATTGGGATTTCCATTTCTTATATTCACATCAGGCGGAGGTCATCTTATAAGGGCTGACGGCAGACCGAAGATAAGCATGGTATGTAATCTCGCCGGAGCGCTTATTAATACGGTGCTTGATGCGCTGTTTGTATTTGTCCTGAATATGGGAATGGCAGGGGCTGCGTATGCTACGATTATCGGACAGATAGTGTCGGGACTGATGGCGGCGTGGTATCTTGCACATTGCAGGACGATTAAGATTAAGAAAGAAAATCTGCGTGTGCGCTGGAAATATATTTCAAGAGTGATGTCACTTGGAACTGCGCCTTGTGCTAATCAGCTTGCGATGATGGTTGTGCAGATTGTAATGAACAAATCACTCAAATACTACGGTTCGCTTTCAGTATACGGCGAATCCATACCAATCGCATGTGCGGGGATTATAACCAAGGTAAATCAGGTATTTATGTCATTTATAATAGGTATATCGCAGGGACTCCAGCCTATCACAAGCTTTAATTACGGAGCAGGCAGATATGGCAGGGTGAGGTCAGCCTACCGTTCAGCAGTTGCATGCGGAGCGGTTCTTGCAGTGATAGCATTTATTCTGTTCCAGACGATACCGCATCAGATAATATCACTGTTCGGAACGGGTTCGGAAGAGTATTACAGATTTGCAGAGAATTATTTCCATATATTCCTGTTCTTTACATTTATCAACTTCATGCAGCCTATAAGCTCTAATTTCTTTACATCAATAGGCAAACCGGTAAAAGGAACATTCCTGTCGCTTACAAGGCAGATAATATTCCTTCTTCCGCTGCTTATTATAATTCCGCTGTTCATGGGAATAGACGGAATTATGTATTCGGGACCTGTTGCCGACGGGCTTGCAGGAGTTATCTCAATAGTAATGGTGTGTCTGGAATTCAGGAAGATGCCGGCCTGATGAATTGTTTAAAACAAATAATTTATAGATGTCAGTTTGGAGAATGAATAATGCTTACATATGTATTTGATGAATCTGGAGTCCCACTTTATGAGCAGGCATACAGATGTATTAAAAATGATATTATCAGCGGAAATCTGCGCTCCGGAGAGAAGCTTCCGTCCAAGAGAACATTTGCGGATAATAACGGCATTAGCACCATCACGATTCAGAATGCTTATGACCAGCTTATAAGCGAAGGGTATGTATACACAATCCCCAAGAAGGGATATTACGTTGCGGATACCGGTTACCGCATAGATCTGTCGAGTAACAGAATGGGGGCTGACAGCTTTCCGTTTACTGTGTGGGCAAAGCTTTCAAGAGAGACGATATCGGCAAGGAGCAGGGAGCTTATGAAGGTGCCGCCAACATGCGGAATACATGAGCTTCGTGCTGCTATTGCGGCACATCTGCGGTCATTCCGCGGGATGGTTGTAGACCCGGATCAGATTATCGTAGGTGCCGGAACGGAGTATCTGTACGGACTTCTTGTGCAGCTTCTCGGAGCCGATAAGGGGTATTGTATAGAAAATCCCGGCTACAAGAAGCTTGCAAAGATATATAAGCAGTACAATATCGAATGCAGATATGCGAGCATGGATGATAAGGGAATTACGGTTGAGGAGCTTACCAAGACAGGCGCTGACATAGCACATATATGTCCCAATCATCATTTCCCTACGGGGATTACAATGCCTGCCAGCAGGAGATATGAGATACTTGCCTGGGCTAATGATAAAAACGGACGTTATATAATAGAAGATGATTATGACAGTGAATTCAGAACGAATGGAAGACCTCTGCCAACGCTGTTCAGCATTGATGCCTGTGAAAAGGTAATCTACATGAATACATTTTCCAAGTCACTTACTCCGACAATCCGAATCAGTTATATGATACTTCCGCCTCATCTTGCCAATCGTTTCTACAGTGAGCTGTCTTTCTACGCCTGTACGGTCTCAACCTTTGAGCAGTATACACTTGCGGCATTTATAAGCAGAGGATATTTTGAAAAGCATATTAACAGAATGAGGCTTTATTACAGCAGACAGCGCAAACGACTGCTTGACAGCCTCCAGAATAGCCGACTTAGCAGGATATGCAGTGTTAATGAAAATGAATCCGGGCTGCATTTCCTTATAAGGCTTAACACAGCCATGCCGGAGCAGGAGATTGCACGCCGGCTGAAGAAGGCAGGTATACACCTCCAGTCCCTGTCGGAATACTTTCTGGTGCCGGATAAGAGTAAGGAGTACTATTACATTATAAGCTACTCGGATGTTGATGTGGACGACGTGCAGGAGGCATTTGATGAGATATACAGGTGTGTGGAGGAAGATAGCGGATTAGCTGCAATAGGAGATTAGAAGGAGCTTAGACTGAAAAACAGCCTGCGTTTTGGGGGAACGTGATGTCCGCCCGGACAGCAGGCTGTTATTGTGTTTGTCATTATTCTTAGTAAAAATATCAGAAGCCTGATTACTGCACTCCGGCATTCTCCTGTGTGGCAAGCTTCTTCTCAACATATGAACGGATGTACTCATTATCATCAGGCATCTGGCATCCGATAATATATACACCATCATTGTTGGAACAACGGATTATGCGGCCGTCAAGCTCTGCATGGTCAGGCATGTCGAAGTTATGAATTGTAACTGCAATATCCTTGCCTTTGCAGCCGGCGAAGAATGCATCCTTGGCGAGAAGGGCAAAGCCGTTGGCACTGAGATTATCAAGCCTTCCGGTGAAGGTCTCGCCTGTGTCCTTAATCTTGATTGTGCAGATGTTGGAAATATCAATTCTCGGATACTTACGACGGTTAATAATATGTGGAGCAGAACTGATATGTATCGTATATGTTCCGCCGGTACGGTCTGAAGCAATCTCAGCTGCATCCCAGCAATAGAGGACATTGCCTACGGTAACCTGCGCTGAACATTCAGCCTTAGCGTTAAGTGTAAGCTGCTCATCAAGAGTTATCTTAAGTGTGTCATCATCACGGCTTACAAGACTTCCGTGATATTCAGATGAAGCATCTGAGCCGGAACTCTTTGTATTAACGAGAATCTTCATTCCCGGCTGTACATCGCCGATTCCCATGAAGCCGCCTATTCCGAGCTCACACATAAGACCCTGGATAACATTCTCAATATTATTAATGTTACCGGCACTCTCGTCATACTTACTTACCATACGCTTGCTGATATCATCAGAATCGTTAATGCAGTTAGTCATTGTATCGACAATCTCAGATACATGCTGCATATTCTCAACAAGCTGGCCGTTGGAGGCCTCCACACCCTTGATCGCCGTATCAATAACCTGGATATGTTCACCAAGCTTTGAGGAGTCAGCAGTAATCTTGCGGACATTGTCGCCTGTCTGGGTGACTTTCTCAAGTGTAATCTGGATAAGTTTAAGCGTCTCTTCAATGGATCCGGTCATCTTGGCGGATATCTCATCAAGCCTTGTAAGGGCTTCCTGAATCTGGCCGGACGAATCCTTAGTCTCTGTACTGAGTGTTCGTATCTGCTCAGCTACAACGGCAAATCCACGGCCTGCTTCACCGGCACGTGCAGCCTCAATTGATGCATTAAGGGCAAGAAGATTAGTCTGGCTTGAGATGCTGTCGATAGTTCCCGTCTCCTGCTTAACCTTTTCAAATTCAGATGTAAATTCGGTAAGTACAGTCTCCACTTCGCTGGAAAGCCTGGACATTGTATTGGCAGTGCTGACAAGGCTCTCAAGGTCTGACGAACTTGTCCCGGCATGTTCGATAGATTCATTGGTAAGCGATACCATCTCATTAATCATGGTTACAACATTCTCAACCTGGGAATTAATATCAGTTGTCATATCCATTGAAGATGACGTACGGTCCTGCAGCTTTGAATTATTATCGGTAAGCTCGTTCATTCCGAGGAGAACTATATCGGAGCCGTGCTTATTCTCAGTCGCAAGCTCACGTACTACAGTGATTCCGTCCATGATTGTGTTACTTGCAGTCTTAACCTTCTCAACTGTTGTGATAACTCGGTTAAGGTCTGCCTTGATGCTGTCTGTGAGGGCACCGTCTGATTCATTAAGGTGCTTTATTGACATTACATAACAGATGTAGCAGAGCACAATACATGATACCTGTAACTGATAATTCTTCATATCCGTGGCAGAATTGAATCCAAGTATAAGCCCCCTGTATATGGCACATCCGATTATGCATAATGTATTGGCAATCCCGCAATGTATCATGAACTTACGGTCTTTATATAATACAAGAAGACTCGTAACAGGGAGAATATATGTAAATGCAATCGGTGACTCAGTAGTACACAGAACAAATGTATAAAATATTCCGTATCCGATTACTATATCACGTCTGTAAATGTCGGTTGCCTTGCCTTTTACCTTAAGAAGGACTTCTCCCGCAAAAAAAGGAATCCAGCATAGAAGAACAAATATCAGGTAATAATTGGCGGGATACAGTCCGCCGGCTGCATCGGAACCGTAATTGGCTGTGAGCAGAAGTGCAAATACAAGCCATATCCTCCGGGCTTTTATATTGGCTTTTGCTTTGAAAACATTCTCATCGTAGTTCATATGAATCACTCCTCTTGTCTTAGTAATGACTGAAAAATTCGGTCATTGAATGTATAACTTCAAAACTCTCATCCATGAAAGGTTCAAATACGCTGAATGCATGAGTAAGCTTTTTGTTTTTTGGATAATTATCAAGTTTGTGTCTGATGCCGCCTTTTGTAAGGGCTTTTTCATAATCAAGAGTGTACTTCTGGAGATAGTCATTATGACTTGTAACCATATAGCATGGTGGCAGGGTCTTAATGATGTCATTATTCCCAGGGTTAACATAAGGTGCAAATCTGTTCTTCTTATAACCGCGGCCATACAGATAGTTAGGAAGAAACAGACCAATCTTATAAAATCTGTCAGTATAGAACATGCCGCTTATAAATCCGATTGCATTGAACTTAATTCCGGAAGGACGTACATGTGCGGCTCTTGCAATGTCACGTGAACCGTTGACGGCTGTTGCATATGTAAGAAGACAGGCACCGCCGCTGTCTGCGGAAGCATATATATGCTTACTGTCTCCGTTATCGGATTCGATTCTTGCGCTGATATAGTCAAATGCACGTTCAACGTCATCAAGCTGATTAAAAAAATTGCAGTCAGGAATTAGACGGTATTCAATGCTGTACACAATGTATCCCAATGCGGCAATATTAGCACAGAAACATCTGTTGAATTCCTTGCTGCCAAGCAGCAGTCCGCCGCCATGAATATTAATCATGACGGGAAGCACATCGTTATCTCTTCCGGCCGGGCGGTATATGTCAAGCCTGTGAGCACTGATGCCATCATTAATATACGGAATATCGGATTTGACTGTAATTCCGTCAGGCAGGGTGAGATTACGGTCACGCTCGATGCATAATCTGGCAAAATCATCACGCTGTTTGTAAAATATTTTTGTTATAAACTGGCTCATATGGACCTCTTTTTATAAGTGTAAATATGAAATATGCAAAAAATAGTACACTTGCCCTATATAGTCTAATATTAGAATATTTTGTCGACGTTTTCAAGCAGTATATATTTTTTTAACAACAAAATAAACAATTAAATAAATGTATGTAAACGGATTTTCAGGTAATAATACCATAGTAAATAAAATAAACACATGCATGTATGGCAGAAAGGAATCGGACATGGTATTACAGGAAAAGGAACGTACGGTTATTCAGGATCTTCAGACACAGGAGCAGTGCTGCATTGAGAAGTACGGCAAGTATGCGCAGCAGGCAAAGGACCCGGAGCTGAAGGCACTGTTTCTGGAGCTTCAGGGCAAGGAACAGGAGCATTATGATTCACTTACACAGGTGCTTAACGGCAACGTGCCTGAGTGTGACTGCAATGATACAGCCGGAAGGGATTATCTTCCAAAGGCAGCATATACGGAAGATGATAATTCTGAGGATAAGAAAAATGACGCATTTCTTGCAACTGACTGCATAGCAACGGAAAAGCTTGTGTCAGGCGAATATAATACGGATGTGTTTGCATTCGGACAAAGCGGCGTTCGTAAGCTTCTTGCAGACATACAGATTGAGGAGCAGAATCACGCAGAGATGCTTTACAAATATAAGACAGTCAATAAGATGTCATAATATAGTAATCAGAGAGAAATCAGGCATCAATAAACAGATTCTGCTTATTGATGCCTGATTTTTTGGACGAATTTATATTTTATATGGGGGGTTACAGAAACAGAAAGCGGCAGGGGCAATACATTGCAGAAGCAGGCGGAAAAGCAATATAAAAAGTATGCGTAATTTGTTGATATTTCTATTGATTTGTGTACACGTTTTTGATATTAATTAATAAGTACGGTTTTGATAAAAAAATGTGTTTAGCGGGAGGCGGCAATGGCAGATAAATCGCAGAATATTATAGAGCTTAAGCATATAAGCAAGATATATGATGATAATGGATTTAAGGCGGTGGATGATTTTAATCTTGAGGTGAAGAGAGGAGAGTTCGTGACATTTCTCGGGCCGTCAGGATGCGGTAAGACGACAACGCTCAGAATGATAGCAGGCTTTGAACTTCCATCAGACGGTGAGATTCTTCTGAATGGCGAGGATATATCGAAGCTTCCTGCCAACAAAAGACCTATTAATACGGTTTTCCAGAGATATGCGTTGTTTCCTCATATGAATATATATGACAATATCGCATTCGGACTTAAGCTTAAGAAGCTGCCTAAGGACGAGA
>ERZ1504265.681-NODE-681-length-11866-cov-4.313183_pt1 | contig 11866 bp, 9 predicted proteins | sample MGYA00575507_ERZ1504265 | MGnify/ENA primary metagenome ERZ1504265 (study PRJEB39906, sample SAMEA3182091) | gut metagenome | biome: human; feature: gut; material: Stool; isolation source: human stools | place: Canada | collected 2013-03-11 ... | reverse complement strand
ATATTTGTCACAACTTTTACAGGAAAATAATTTTTAATGCGTCTGCCCTGTATAGGGTGACATTTATCATTCTATAAGGTGACTAGCTATCCTCAAAAGGATGAAAATTACTAAAGATACAAAATTAATTAGTGAAAAGCAATAGTAGGGTAAGAAATTTATCTGTATTGCAAACAGGCTTAGAATTCAAATCCGAATCTAGCTCCTACTCCATGTAACTCCCATGTATCATTCCAACTGTTATGATAATAATGCCCTCCATAGCTGTAACTATAATCTGTTGTGGCGTCATAATCTTGGAAGTTATACATCAAAGCTAAATTCAAGGCCTTTTTCCCTTTTAAAGAAAAACGTACTCCTACTCCTATTGAAGCATACGCTCCTTCTATGTCTCCTACAGCATATCCGGCTTTTACGTCGGCGAACGGAGTCACTTTTTTGTTGATGAAGTTAGCTCTGAAGTTAGCATAGATGGGGGCTGCATAAAGATCTGCATCGGTATAGTAGTTGAAAGCAACGCCACCACCTACAAAGAAATAATTGTTGAATTGATAACCATGTGTGGTTGATAATTCAATTTTAGAGGCATTGTAGTCGCTCACATCGCCAATATATGCAAAGTCTACGAAACCCTTATAGCCTTTTAATGTATTTCTTGCGGCTTTGCGGTCGTTGGTATCCTTACGATAACCTCTTGTGTACCGCTCTTCTTTTGTGATTTTAGTCACATCACTCATCTGACAGATGATGAGGCTGCCATCACCTGTTTTGATTTTTAAAGAGACATTGGGCACTTGTTCAATGATTACTCCTTTAATAATGCTGCCATTCTTTAAATACACTACTTCTGTGTAATTCTGTGCTGCGACATACGTACTGATACTTAATAATAAGGTCAGTACTAATTAGTAGTTTTCTCATACTTGTATTTTTATTGTTTATAGTTTCTTGAGTGCGCTATAGATAGAGCCTGCCCAATAGTTGCGCAATCCGAAACCACGTGCCTTGCCGTCGGTAATCCATTCTTCAATGATTTCCTTTGTTTCGGTATTGAAGAATACGACTTCATACGTACCTCTATTGTTTGATTTGTCCAGGAACTGTGCGATAAACACCATACCTACTCCGGGTGTTTTCTGGATAGGCAATGCGTTGATGGCTGCTTTGATTTGCTCTTTACTAAGAGTATATTCTCTTTTAGCAGTCATTAGCTCGGTCAGGTCGATGTTTTCGTTCACCTGATTAACGGCATCCAGTGAAATCTCTGTCACTTCTTTTTTCAATTGTTTTCCTACGTTATACTTCTTAGCTTCTGTGATGAACAGTTCATTGATACGTCTGAAAGCATCTTTGAATTGTGCCGGTGATTCATCTGCACCGAAAATTTTTACTTGGGAGTAGTCTACCCCATAGAACTTAATAGACTGAATGTCTTTCAATGCACTCTTGCCTTGTCCGAAACAGAACAGGCTCGTGCTCAAGAATAAGAATAGAATAAGTTTTTTCATATACGTTAATGTTAAAGTGATATAGTTGGTTACTAACTTCCAAAAGTAGAAAATAATTATCGTAAATCAATGAATTTTATCGTTTTTCGACTCATTGGAGGCATTTGTATCTTGGCTATGTACTCTGCCGATTCAAAATTGATGCTTGGCGCCACTCTGACTTTCGAACGGAACAGATCTTTAATCTCTTTGGCAAAGGCTTCGCTACGGTTCTCGCTTCCGATACGAATCAGAATCTCATCCGTTCCCAATTCATTGGTATAAACTTCAATGATATAGTTTTTTACCGAAGGTATATTATCCAGAATGTCGAATAATGCAGGCGGATACAACGTCGTTCCTTTGTATTTAATCATTTGTCCTTTCCGGCCGAGGATGGAGCTTAGGCGGATGGTATTTCTCCCGCAACCACAGGGATCGGTGTGGTGGTAACAAATATCACCTGTTTTGAAACGGAGCAACGGCATACCTTTGACTCCGAGCGTCGTGATCGTCACTTCCCCTGCTTCTCCCTCTTCCACAGGACGATTGTTATCATCCAGAAACTCTACAATGATAAGTTCCGGTTGCAAATGCCCTCCGTGGAATTCATTACACTCGGTAAAGGACGACTGCATTTCGGTGGAGGCATAAGTGGAATACAACTGCAAGGCAGGCCATTTATCGTGTATTTTCTGTCCGAGCGTATTCAACTGGAATTCCTGATTGCGCAATGCTTCTCCGATACAGATGCACTTCTGCATGGAACAGGTATTATGGTTGATATGATTCTTTTCGGCAAACTCTATCAGTTTGATAAGGAAAGAGGGGACTACCATTCCACAAGTCGGATGTATCCGTCGAATTGTGTCCCATTGCAGTTCCGGGATGCCGTTGCCTACACGGATCACTCCCATACCCAGTTCGCGGGCTCCCATATAATATGCCAAGCCTGCCATGAAACGGCGGTCGATGGTAGTCATCAATTGAAGAATATCTTGCTTGGTGCATCCGGTGGTGGTGAAAGATAAGTATTCGTTGTAAGAAAGACGGTCCAGGTCTTCAGAGGTGAGAACGAAAGTGACCGGATCTCCCAATGTGCCCGAAGTCGTCACATAGTCGATAATTTTCTCTTTGTCTACGCAGATGAAATCATCGTTATGGAGTTGCAGGTCCGTCTTGGTAGTGACGGGGATCTGTTGCAAGTCTTCAATCGTCTTTATTTGATTGATATCAATGTGATGTTCGGCAAACATCTGTTGATAGAACTTGGAATGTGCTTGCAGGTAGGCTAACGCTTTGGCTAACTGTTCTTCCTGATAGCTTTTGATATCTTCCGGTGAGCGGAACTGAATTTCAGGATTCTTTTCCATCTTTGGATTGTTTTTGAATTTTCTGTTGGATACGTTCTTTCTCTTGCAACTTGGGAATAGGTCTCTTCAATGCCTGTTGCCAGTATGCAATAGCTTGTTGAGGTTGCTGCATGCCCTCGTAGTAATCTCCTATTACTTCATATACATAGTATAGGGAAGGATTGGAGGCTTGGTATGTTTTTAAAACAGATTCTTCTATCTTTTCCTTTTTTCTGATTTTCTTCAATAAAAGCGGAGTCAGTTTCTTATACGTGAGAAGATGCTGGAACTCCGGTGTGTCGATGAATTTATCTTCCGGAATGGTCAGGTCGGAACTGTATATTTCGTGTTGCCAATCAATCGTGTCCTTGAATATCTTATTCAGGTCATAGGCTACGTATTTCCCACATTGCCAAGGAGAGGTCGATACCCACATCAGCCGTTTCTCCGGTTGGAAGATGACGGAATGATGGGCAATAAACTGATTGATGGCCATTTCGTTGGCCAGTCCCAGGTCTGTGTTTTGCAGGCCTTTGTGGTCACGCAGGATAGAGGCGGCTTTGGAGACATTGATCGGAAGATTCTCATTAATGAGTTCCGTTAATCGTGCAAAACGGTATGGGCTGTCGGAAGTGCGGATATTTTCCATGTTTCGTTCGTCCTTGCTGAATTCTTCCGATTGGTAATGGTTGGTGCAGATGAGCCGATTGGCTTCTTTTCCGGTGAAAAGCACAGTTTTCTCCGGAGATTTCTCGATAATCGCGGTCTTGCCGTCTTTGGCAGAACCTATCAATATGGATTCGGAGACGAATGTTTCCCGTTTTTGGGCGATGGCAAAGGCTTCATCAATAGTGGCTGCATATTGCAGAATCTCTCTGGTCAGGATGGAAATGGGGGTAGCGGAACCTGTCGGGACAGCAGATTTGGCAGCATTAATTGTCACGGTAAGACCTGTCTCGTTCATGCCGGATAACACTCCTATCATACCCGGCCATCCCACGGAAGCAAACCTGTATCCTTGCTCCGGTACATAAAAAGCCACCTGCTTGTTCTCTGCGAAGGCATCTCCTACGTAGAAATCGAAGTTACGTCCGATCAGCAGGGATGAATCTGCACTTTGTGTTCCCCAAGTGGCGAACGAACTGCATCCCACTAACATATAATCTTGCATGGCATGTCCCAGGTCGTGTGCCGAATGGTAATTCAACTGGCGTTCGTAAGGAGTGCCGATGAAGTCGTATTCATGCGTACATGATAGCGAGATTCCGTAGATCTCGTCGCGGTATTCTTCGAGGACGTTCTCACCCAGATTACGGTTGAATAATACAATGAAGAACCGGAGGAATTTCAGATAACTGTCTGAAGGAACAATCTCACGAATCTGATCCACGAACACTTTCTCTTGATGGTGGAGCAGGTCGGAAGACAGTTGCCCGATAGCTTCTCCTCTCTGGAAAGCATCCCCTTTCACAAATAATTCCCATAAGCCGCTGTCGCTGTGCCGGAGAAAGTTATCTCCATAATACCGGAGGTGGAGACTGTCTATATCAATCACTTTGTCTGTGGTCATGCTTTGCTCATGTTTGGGCGTTTGCATATCCGCAGAAAAGTAGAGATAGCTGATTCCGGCTATCAATAGAACGATGAGCGACAGGAAAAGGAAGCCCGTGTATTGGAGTGTCTTTTTGACTATTCTATGCATTTCCTACTTTTTTAGCCAGATATTCTTGTCCTACAAACTCCGCACAAGTCAGCATGGCAGTTAGTGTTACCCCTAATGCACCATGCACATTCAGGTTTTGCCCGGTGAAAAAGAGATTTCCCAAGCGGCTTCTTGTAGATACGAAACCAATTTGCGGACATTTATAATCTTTGATGATCCCATACGCGGAACCATCCACTGTTCCTGTATAGTCCCGATAGCTTAATGGAGTAGTGTCATACATCTCTTCTATGTTTTCTGAAAGGTCAATGCCATGTCCTCGGATGAAGCGGAGAATCTGTTCTGCTTTCTCCTTTTTGAAGGATTGGTAGTCTTCTCCCCGATGTTCGGGAGTCGTGTCCTTCCAGGCAGACAGTTCATCTATATACATAGGTGTCAGGATGGAAATGACACTGGCATATTGACTGTCCTCGGAAGACGCTTGCATGGAAATCATACAGTTGGTGGTCCGTCCCGGATAGAGCAGTTTGTCATACCACACTTTATTGTTCGCATGCAGATACAGGTTGCGGTTCTGATAAGGAGTGCTTTTTTTCTTCATTACCAGGTAGAGCGTAAAAATGCCGTAGGTATTTTCCAACGAACGGATGCGGGAAATATAGGCATTCTTGATGCTACGGTTTTTATCCAGTATCTCCAATGTCCGTTGGGGATGCATATTGGAGATGACGAAGTCGCTTTCCAGTCGCTCTTCTCCATTGATGATAACCCCTTGTACCTTTTCGTTTTCAACGATGATGCGGGTGGCTTCACTGTTATTGAGCACGGTCCCTCCGTTTGCCCGGATTACATTGATTAGCTCCAGACTGACTTGCATACTTCCGTCTACAAAACGGTAGGCGCCTTCAATATAGGAGTGATTAATCATGGCATGCTGGTAGAAAGTGGAGACATCTTTCAAACCTCCGTAGAGTAAAGCTGAACCTGCCAGTACATTTCGTAAGGCGGGGTCCGGAGTGATATCCGCAATCAGATGGGCGGCAGAGGTACAAAAGTATTTCATACCCTCCAAAGCGAGTGTGCCTTGTTTCAGGTGGTCTACGCTAATCAGGTTTCCGACAGCCTGAAGCTGTTCGGCATAGCATTTCAAGTTTTCTTTCTCATGCGGGAAGGAACGGCAGATGGTTTCAATAAACTGCGGGTATCCCATTGCATAATCGTATGTTTTTCCTTTATAGTAGATCGTATCAAAAGCAGCATCGTCCAAGCGTTTTATTTTCAGCTTGTCCATGATACCGAAATAGCGGAAATACTGGTTCATCACTTGACCCTCATCCAGGCTTCCTACATAATGAATACCCGTATCCAACAGATGCCCTTTTCGTTGGTAAGTCTGGAAGCATCCGCCGAATTGCGCATTTTTTTCTACTACGCATACGTTGAATCCCTCTTTGCTAAGAATCGCTCCGCATTCCAGTCCGCCAAGGCCGCTGCCGATAATGATGATGTCATATTTGCTCATACTAGTTCGGTTTTCTAAATATGTAAATGGTGTTTGATGTATATTTGTCATTAGGAATGATTTCGACAGCCATTCCACAGGCGACTGCTATTTCCCGTAATTGGGTTTCAGTGGTGAAATACAGCTCTCCGGTTGTCCGGTTGAAGTTGAAGATACGGGTGGATAGTAATTCCGTGAACCGGGTTAACCGGTGCTTGGAAGCGTTGGCTGAATTTCCGTCGCGTATGATAATCATTCCTTGTGAACGCAAGCGACCGGCACATTTCAACAATAGGGTTTGTTGATGTTCGTAGCTCATATAGTGAAGCATGTCGTTCAGGATAAAGACATCACTTTCCGGCAGGGGATATTCCAATGCATTGCCATGCTTGAACTGGAGATGCTCGTTGCGTAACCATCCGTGCTGCGCCAGCGCTATCTTGTCTTCATCGTAATCAATACCCAGGATTTCCCGGTCCTCGGAAAGCAGAGACAGCATATAGCATAACGGGCCGAAGCCGCAACCGATGTCTGTGATTTGCCCTTGGACGGGAATCAACCGGTTGAATAGCCGGTAATTCTTTTCCATCTTTACTTTAATACGGATATACCATTCTACGACGGGACCTTTATAGATATAGTTCTGGATAAGAGCTTCGTAGAACGCCGGATTGTCCGTCGTGTTCTGTTCACGGCAGATACGGGCATAAACCTCTTTCATGTAAGCGGATATGCGTTTGGTACGCTCCTGATAAGTACTTCCGAAAGACAGATCGTCTAGTGGTATACGGGGAAGTATTTCTGTATAGATGATTCCTTTCCGGATATTGAAAGGCTGTGCTTTGGCAATGATTTTGTTATTACCGTAAAGCAGGATCGGCAGAATATCCAGTTTCAATGCTTCTGCCAGATAGAATGCTCCTTTGTGGAAACGTTTCATCTTTCCGTTATAGGTACGTGTGCCTTCCGGGAAAATGGCGATGGAGTAGCCCTCCTTCACTTTTTTCCGCATCCGTTCCATATATTGCTCGTATCCTTCGCCTATATAATAGAAGTCGACATAACGAATGATGGCTCCGAAGAAAGGAGAGTGCCATACCCAATGGTTGGTTACCATCAGGATTTTAGATGAAAGAGACAGCAATACCAGAATGTCGATGAACGACTGGTGGTTGGCAATGATAATTGCCGGATGCCGGAAGCGTTCGTTGGCTTTGTTGATATGCTCTTTTTTGACGGCGGTGGCCAGTAGCAAAATTCCTTTGCAGGTGATTTGTATCAGGCGGCACACCAAACGCTGCTTGCTGCTTTTGCGCACAGGCACCGGATAAAGCAGGATAATCAATATACGGAGGACGATGCAGCCGATAAAGAAAAGCAGGAAGAGCAACACGGTACGTATCAATCCGATAAGCGTATAAGGCGGTAATCCTTTGGAAGCGGGGCCTGCGATGAAGAACCGGAAAATGAGTGGCTGAATGGTATAAGCCACCAGTACCACTGCTATCATACCCAGAATGGAAATCAGGGAAATGGATTGCAAAGCCGGGTGTTTGGCAAACACAAGTGCTCCCATACCGACCACTGTGGTGAAGGCGGAGAAGAAGATGGCTGTTTTATGGGAATTCAACACCTTCTGACCTGTACGGTATTTGTTTTGTAGCCCGTCCATAATGAAGATACTGAAGTCATCTCCAATGCCAAAGATAAAGGTGGACAGGATGATGTTGATAATATTGAACTCAATCCCCAGAATTCCCATCAATCCCAAGATGATTACCCAGCTGATTAGCATTGGGAGAAAGCTCATCAGGGTAAGTTCGATACGTCCGTAGGAGAACCATAGTGCAAAGAATATGAGGAAAGAAGAGATGTACAGAATCAGGTAAAAGTCGTCATTGATGGCCGATACCCATTTGTTGGCAAAATAGGAACGGTCGAAGATGACTACATTCGGGTCTTTATTAAAGTTCTGGTACACAGCTTCCTTATTCGGTTCGCTGATCCGTATCTGGCTGATAAGCATGGTGATGGAATCGGCAGAGGTTTGCCATTCATTCAATAGCTTGCCGGATAAATCGTCTTCTTGCGCGGTGTAATGATATTCACCGAAAGGCTGGTTCATCCATTGATAAAAAGGTTCGAAGCTTCCCGGGCGGAAACGATATTCGGCGGCAACTGTTTCCAACTGTTCACGGACTTGTTGCTGTTTTTCATCCGTCCAGTAATCTTTCCATTTCTTCAGGCGTTTTTGCTGCTCTTGCGGAGAGATCAGAAACTGTGAGGCGGAGGCATACTCTTTGATGAGTCCCTGCTCTTTCAGTGCCGATAACTTCTGATTGGTTGTTGCATAAGTTTCGGTAGCCTGATTCATGTCTTTTCCCACACTGACAAAAAGCACGGTCTTTTCGTCGTTGTCGAAGAGTTGCAGTAATTTTTCTTCCGATTGTTGGAGATGGCGGGGCTCATAGTTGAGACTCATCATATCGTTGTTGAAGCCTACCTTTTGCGAAGTAAACAAACAGATCACTGTAATGAGGAGGATGCCGCCTACCAGCCATTTATTCTTTTCGTAAGAATAAGCATTTATTTTCTCGATGATGCGTAGTATGCGTCCCTGTTTGACGTCTGCCTGTCCTTTCAGAAAATGAGGCAGGTAAATGAGACAGAAGAGGGTGGTGCCCACCAATGCCAGAGAGGCAAACAATCCGAAGTCGCGTAACAGATCGGAACTGGTGAATATCAATCCCAGAAATGCGCCGATAGTGGTGAAACTACCTACCGTAAGCGGATAGGCTATCTCTTTAATAAGTTGTTGAACGGTGGAAACATGGTTCTGGTGTGCCAGCATGTGAATGGAATAGCTTAGTGCAATACCCATCACTGCCGAACCAGCTCCCACTGCAATGGCGGAGATACTTCCTTTGATAAAGAAAATGAGAAACAGGGCAAATAATCCTCCGAACAGTACTGGAGTAATAATCAACGGTATCGATCTCTTTCGTTTAAAAACGAGTGAGATGAATACAATGATGATAAGCAGTGCCAGAGAGGAGGTTAGGATGGTATCTTTCTTAATCTGACGGGCGTTGTAGACTCCCACGGAGGGACCGCCGAAGTATTCAGCTCGAATGGTAGGAGATTCTCCCTGTACGTGCTTGAGCTCTTCTTCGAGTATCTTTATCAGTTCGTCGTTCTTTCCGGTGCTGCCTGTACTGAATACCGGGGTAATGAACATAAGTAAGGTGGAACCGTCTTTGGAGAAGATATGTTCGTCATAAATCTCGTAGTTGGCTTCCAACTGGAAATCTTGCAAATGTTTCAGGGTTTCGCTTCCCAGTCCGAGCGGGTCCCGGAGAATATAGCTTCTTAATGCAATTCCGGCAGGAGAGAGGAGATTGGTATAATTCTTTTGCATGACAGCCTGTATCCCTTTATCCGTCAGTAAGGAATCGAAGCGTTGATAGTCCGTATCTGTCAGGAAAAGCGGAAGATGTTCATAAACGAAGTCTGTGGCTCCTTGGATGAGGCTTTGGTCTACCTGTGCGAGAATTCCTTTAATCAGTTTTCCTCCGGCTTTTTCAGTCAGGGTTTGTTGCAGTTGTCCGGCTGCTTCTATCAGGGAGTCGGGTTCTACGCGGTGGCAGGTATCTGCCGAGGATAACATAATGATAATCTTATCCTTAATCTTGAGATTGTCGAACACTTTGATTGTGTTCTGGGAATCTTTAGTGTCGGGGAAAAATTGTGTGATGTTCTCTTCGAACCTTACTTGCAGGGCAAAGAATCCCATTAACAGGACACAACTGATGAGTGACAAATAGAACAGAATCTTGTGCCTCTCGAAATAATCATATAGTCCGATAAAAAACTGGGTCATATCTTTTTTTTCCTACACGCCGTGAGCAGAATGAACGCGATGGTTCCTGCCAGTATGCTGCAACCGACTGCAAAGATAACACTTCCTATTAAATATTGCTCTATGACTGATTTTACATTTTCAAAAGAAAGTTCGTTTAAATGCAGATTGACAGGATCTCCCAGCACTTTGCAACCGGTTACGTAACTGCCGTACAGCAAAAATGGAATCATCGGAGGGATACTGATATTGGCTGCTACAATAGCTATGACTTTATTCAGTCTGAACAAATGTGCCAGAAATAACGTGATTAGCATTTGATATCCCCATACCGGAACGATCCCCATGAATACGCCGAGTGTGATGGCAGCCGTGATCCGCAGATTAGATTCGGGGGAGTGGGTGACATGATCCGAGAAAAACTGCTTGCAGTTCTTCCAGGTCAGTTTACGGAAGAAGTTCCGGGGGATGATCCAAAGGAAAGTGACGAGCACCAGTACTGTGTTCAGGATACTGATACGGGTGAAATCGCGGAACGGTCGGAAATGAGAAACTCGCTCTTCCTGTGGCGGATAATAAACATGTACCGGAATGTTTTTAACGGTAATGCCTCCCCAGGCAGCAAAGACAAGTGCTTCCAACTCAAATTCGTATTTGGCGGTGTAATACCACTTGTCCACATTCATTCGTTGGATGGGGTACAGGCGGTAGCCGGATTGAGTATCTTGCAGTTTGATACCTGTTTCGAGGGTAAACCAGAAGTTGGAAAACTTATTGGCAAATGTATTCTTTCCCGGCATATTGTCCGAGGCGAGGTTACGGGCACCTACCAATAATGTGTCCGGTTCCTTTTCTATGGCTTCGATCAATGCAGGGATATCCGAAGCGAAATGCTGTCCGTCAGAATCAATGGTGATAGCATACCGGAATCCTTGCTTTTTGGCAAAGGATAGTCCATGTCTCAAAGCTACTCCTTTTCCTTGATTGACAGGGTGGGTGATGGTATGTAAGTTAGATTCCCGGCTAAGTATTTCGGCAGTTTCATCTGTAGAACCGTCGTTGACAACAAGGATATCGGGGGCGTAGAAACGTACACTTTCTATGACGTCCGCCAGTGTCTTTCCATTGTTGTAACTTGGGATGATAACGATGATCCCTAATTGTTTCAACTTCTCGTGCCAATAGGCTGTACTTATTTGTTCCTTCATACTGTCGGGGTAAGTGCAGCTTTTAGTTTGATGAAACATTCGTTCTTTACGGTATTTTCCTCTACAGTGCTCTCTTTCACAGTACTCTTTTTTACAGCTTCCTTCTTTATAGTCCCTTCCGCTTGCAACTGAAGTGTACCTTCTTCTGTCTCTTTAAAAGTCAGTGCCACCGAAATATGCGGTGTTTCTATAGGATTGATAGCCGAAAGAAACTTGCAGGAAGACACTTGTGTTACTTGCAATTTTTGCTGGCGAATGTCTTCTACACATTCCTTGATAAGTTGTAACAGGCAAACTCCCGGAACTACCGGATGTCCGGGGAAATGTCCCTGATAAACAGGATGCCCGGGATTCAACTTTACCTGGATAGTCCAGATCGTTGAGTCCGATGATTCGGAGGAAAGGATGGTATAGAAGTTATCAAGTAGCATATATTAAATCTCTTTAGATAGTTTGTCCAGACGGATCGTTAACCGAATCCACGGATGTTTGATTTTTATTTGTGCGGGATCGCCCGGAGTATTGCCAATGATGTAGACCACTGACTTTCCAAAGCCTTTTCCACTGGTTCTTTTTTCAGTAGCACTGTCTTTAGTCGTTTTCACACGAATATCTTTCCCACTTAAGAACAGACGTCTGAAATCCATCTCCAGAAGTTTCAGCACCTTTTCCTTTTTCATGGGTTCAATGCAACTGTTGACAGTAAACTGATCGTTGCGAAGAGAAAAATCGAAAAGGCTTAGTCCGAAGTAGGTAGACGCTACGATCCGGATTTCGTTATCAGGCATACGGCGTA
>ERZ1504265.663-NODE-663-length-12138-cov-3.604072_pt1 | contig 12138 bp, 14 predicted proteins | sample MGYA00575507_ERZ1504265 | MGnify/ENA primary metagenome ERZ1504265 (study PRJEB39906, sample SAMEA3182091) | gut metagenome | biome: human; feature: gut; material: Stool; isolation source: human stools | place: Canada | collected 2013-03-11 ... | reverse complement strand
ATGAGAATATCTACTCCATACACTTTCATAAACGCTTTATAATATATTATTAATCAATGCATAACTGAATATGTAGCATTGAATCTATTACAATTAATTAGCCTCTTTGCCCTACGAAAGATTATGAGAAATGCCTTGAAAAGCTATGAGAAATACTTTGTTTTGTGGACAAAATGCTGGTAACACTATGAGAAATACCCTTTTGTGTTTTATTTCTCATAGTATTATATAACTGATTTGAAGATTGTTATCACATATATTATGAGAACATGAGAAATGAAAATGAAAAATCATTTGCAGGAGCTTTGATATAAATACAGGAAACTATCCACACCTATGTTTTTTCGAGAAAATGATAAATCGGTTCAGTTCATATCATAGATTTATTTCGTACCTTTGCCATTCTATTTATATAAAAAGAAAAAATGAGTAAAGAATACACACTCGCAGATTTCACAGATATTTTTGATTACTCCACAGGATGGTTCAGCGACAGTAGCATTTGTAGTCTATTCTATCAGATATTCAAACGATTCCCTTCCATGAAAATGGTAAAATATAAAGTAAACCAGGATTTTCTGAAAGAAATCAAGGAACTTTATCAGCAAGATGACGTGTTCGATATATTCGAGCATGTGTACTGCAATCATTTTGAAAATGAAAAAGAAGAAGAGGAGGAAGAAGAAGATAATACATCTACAAAAGAGTTATACGACTGTATCGTTATCTGCAAAAAGAATTTGATGATCGGCTATTTTGATAATTGCGTAAAGATTGCCTATTCCAATATCGACAAGGAGGAAATCAATCAGATCAATCAGATTTGCGAAAACCACAAGAAGGAAAATGAGAAACTTAACAATCTATTTATAGTAACATACTCTCATAACTACTTCAGCCTGAAACAATCGCAAGTTAATGAACCTGCTATTCAGATTGATCGTCACTATAACGATGATTTTGTTCCCGTAGCTGCCGAGATCGAAAACTTTCTGCTGGAGGACAACAAAAGCGGATTAATCATTTTGCATGGAAAACAGGGTACAGGAAAAACGACTTATATCCGCCACCTTATCAATCTTGGAAAAAAGAGAATGATCTATATGAGTGGAGACCTGGTAGATAAACTTTCGGATCCGAGCTTTATCACTTTCATCCGCCAACAAAAAAATTCTATCTTCATCGTAGAGGATTGCGAAGAACTATTGTCAAGCCGCAACGGAGGCAACCGTATGAATGCCGGCTTAGTCAACATACTGAATATTAGCGACGGGCTATTGAGCGATGAATTGTGTATCAAATTTATCTGCACCTTTAATGCTCCATTAAAAGATATCGACGAAGCATTGCTTAGAAAAGGACGTCTGGCTGCCCGATACGAGTTTAAAGACCTGACTACTGATAAGGTTAATCAACTAATCAAGGAAGAAAGCCTGGATATTCCCGAACAGACACACCCCATGACACTGGCTGAAATCTATAATTACGAAGGAATGGATTTCTCCCAGGGAAGAAAACGGGTAGGATTCTAAAGATATTCTCCGGAATAGAATTGCCAGAGAAAAAACAGGCAATTATTATTGTGGAATACAAGTATATAAATTTTATCTACATCCGGACACGATTCGACATTTTTATACGTTTATTATACGTTAAAAGAGTTGCCCTATTATTGAGCAACTCTTTTAAATATAAAACTTCTTAAGTTCAAACTTAACTTGTGATACCTTATACGGACATATTCTTACTTATAAGTTAACGGAACTTCAAAGATATTCACTCACAAAACCTGCTATTATCCAAAGCTGAAGGGAAAAGCGCTTTCATCAGATAAAGCAATTAATCCATTTTTCCGTTGGATACAAATTTTGTTCTCTCGTGCCAACCAACCGGCGGCCAATGCTGTACTTTCTACGCTTAGGTTTAATCTTCTCGCCAATTCAGGTATTGAAATTTCACCAATTTCTTTCAGGGCATACCAGACCTTTCCGGCATTGTTCCCTACAATTGTTTTATCCATGGCTATTTTTATTAATAATTCGGTTACAATATAATCATTTTAATAATAGTTTATAACAAAACCGGCTTTTTTATTTTAGTTTTTGACATTATTTAAAACAAGAAAATCAATTTCGCAATTAACGGTTAAAAATTTGGTCATGGTTCACACCATAACACCACTGTAAGGTACATTATATATCAAAATAAATTCTCAAAACAGGTATAGGGCAACCATAGAAAGAAAATAGAAAGTTGACATTTCCGCAATATCGGACAAGTCATTTCGCTTTTTTACCAATACCTTTGCGAAGTGAAATACCAAAATTAGTTATGCAACAGAAAAAAACAACGAAAGAGGAATATCAAAAGTGCGTAAATGTTGTAGTGGAATACATCATCCAACATTTAGGAGAAGATATTGATTTAAAATCTCTGGCCAGAATTTCAAACTTTTCTCCTTTTTACTTTCACCGGATCATGAAAGCTTTTCTCGGTGAACCGATTGGTACGTTTATTGTCCGGACGCGGACAGAAGCTGCCGCACGCCTACTCCGCTACTCGGATATTCCGATTGCTGACATCGCCTACCGGATTGGTTACGCATCCCCTTCTTCATTATCGAAAGTGTTCAAGCAATTTTATGGCATTTCACCTTTAGAATATAGGCCAGACCTGGAACTAAAAAAAGAGATCAGAAATGTCTCCGAACGGAATGTGATTTATATCCGCCTTACAGGCGACTACAAACTGAATGATTACGGTGGCACTTGGGGCCGTTTATTCCAATTCATCAAAGAACAAAAACTGCCGATGGGAGATTTCAGCCCGCTTTGCATCTACCACGATGATCCGAAAGTGACGCCAGCCGAGAAACTGCGTACAGACGTATGCATGGTAATGCCTGTAAAGGTTGCCCCCAAAAGTGATGTGGGATTCAAGGTTATCCCAGCCGGACGTTATGCTATTTTCCTTTATAAAGGCCCGTATGACAATCTGCAAGCTGTGTACGATACGATTTACGGAAAGTATCTGCCCGAAATGGAATGTACGATACGTGATGAAGCCAGTGCTGAACGCTATCTGAACAATCCATGTGACACTCCCCCCGAAGAGTTGTTGACGGAGATCTATATTCCGGTAGAATAATCCGGATAAGGGGACGAAGGAACAGCAGTCACTTCCAGACAGGCTGTTTGTTCCCTCTTCCCTACCTGTTATTTTTCAGCATAGACGCCAATCCTGTTTCCTTCACTATCCGTGAATACGGCAAACCATCCTTTATCGTCTGCCTCAATCTTTGTTTTGGGAATGACAACTTTCCCTCCTTTCAGAAGCACTTTTTCCAACGTTTGTTCAATATCCTCACAGTTGAAATGGATAAGTACGCCATGCGTTGAAGGAAGAAAGTCGAAATTTGAAGCATAAGAAATAGCACCGACGGTTTCACCTTCTTCCGTGAAACAAGCCATTTTCTCTGTTTCACATTCAAAAGTCGGAAGTTGCACACCCAACACAGTTTCGTAAAAATCGACAGCCCGACGGAAATCGGTAGCAGGAATCTCAAAAAATGCAATTAATTTTTTCATCTCGTTTCTTTTTTATGGTTACTACTAAGCCTTTGCAAAGACATTGCAAAAGTAGGGTAACACGAGGAAGCACGATAGAAAAAAAGAGACATCTTTAGAGTTCAGAGAAATAATCGGAATAAGGGGCGCATACAGAAAGATACTCCGCAGGGGTATAACCGGAAAAGAGTTTGAATTCCTTTATCATGTGAGACTGATCGGAAAAGCCACATTCATAAGCCACTTGTACAAAAGGAATCGTAGCATCCTGTTGCAGCATGGATAACGCCCGTTGCATACGGATAATACGAATAAATTCCTTGGGAGTAGTGCCGACATAATCGGCGAAGATACGCCCAAACTGCTTACTGCTCAAACAGGCTGTTTCCGACAAATGAGAAATATTGATTTGCGGCCGGAGGTTTATTTCATGAAAGACAGCAGACATCCGCTTGAGATTATACTCGGGAAGAGTGTATAAACGACGAAGAAAAAACTGCTCTATCAACCGAATACAAACTGCATTATCAGAAGTATCCGTGACCTGTTTCACTAAATCCGACAGTTCTACATCTTCCATCGCATCGGTATCTACAGTCTGCCCATGGAACAAATGACTGGGTATATGAAACAATGCTTTTACCGCATAAGGTTGAAAAACAACAGTAATCATCTCTATCCTGCCTGTAGACATCACATCCGAGAAACCGACCGATTGTCCGGAAATAAAGGATTGGGGTTGCAGCTCCGACTCGCCCAACAAAAGAAGTTGTTTCCCTTTATGGAATACCAGTTGCATGCAGCCAATAGGCAGAGTCCGTTCGGAGACAGGAGCTATTGAGTCGTCTTGCAATATCCAGTAATGCCGTATATAGGGAGCCAGTGCAAAACAGGGTTTTATCAGTTGAAATGATTGCATATAACAAAGATATTATTTCTTAATCCAAATGCAAAAGTAAAACTCCTGTTTAAAAGGGGATAGTAAAAAAAGGACTTCTTTACTTAATTAAAAAAGCATCCCCTGCTTGAAGAAACATGATTGCAACTCATTCAAACAGAGGAAGAATTCTTTAGATAACGGAAAGTCCATATTCGTAGGCTTCCGACATCGCATTGTAATCTGCATCGGAATATGCGCCTTTATCTCTTGCTTTCTGCATATCTTTCATAAACGATTCCACAGAAGACAGGAAGCTATAATAATTCTTTTGCTCTTCATCATAGCCTGTGACAGCAGGAAGTTTCTTTGCAGCTTCGAGTTCTTTCTTCAATTCTGCCATCTTCACATCAATGCGAGCACCCTCCAGTACATGTTTGCGGGAATAAAGATTCATTATGCTTTGCACAGTGCCGGACATCTTACGCATAGCCATGATTTGATCTTTCAACGGTTCGTCGGCAAGAAGTTCTTTTTCAGCCTGTTCCGTGAGAGGGCTTAGAATATCAAAAATCACTTGTTTATATTCGGACATTTCTACACTTAGCCGATAGTTTTCATCCAAGAGCTTGCCAGCCTTGGCTGTCTCTTTGGCCTGCTTGTAAGAGAGAAACTTATTAAAATTATCATAGAATTGCGCCCGTGCACTGAAAAGTCCTCTATAACTCTGCTTCAGATTCTGACGGACTTGTATATTAAAGTAATCTCCCGGATCCATCAATTCCGCAGTGTCTCTGGCAGATACTTCAGGCGGTGCTATCGGAGATACTTCAGGAACTTTTCCTGTCTGTTCCATATATCCCAAGACCGCATTTACGTCTTTTGCATTAGCTACATGCCTCAACACGATGAGCGATGTATGATAATAGTTTATCACTTTACTGGCATTATCCAATTCCTCCGGAGTGACGGAGGACGCAGCCTGTTTCTTGTTTCCTCCCGAACAGGAAACCAATAAGAAAGCACCTATCAGTGCTCCAAACAATAAGATATTCTTCTTCATAATAATGGTTAGTTTATTGAGTCTTTCGTACTATAACAATAAAAATCGTTTTTTGTTATAGACAAACAATGCATATTCGAAAAGTGTTCTCTATATGATATTAACTTAAAAATAAAACAAATATGGAACAATCATTTCAAAAAGGAGTTGTGCTCCATTTGGCTTCTCTCATTGAATATACTGAAGGAGGCGTTATCAGCAAACAGTTAATCAAAAGTCCGGCAGGAAATATCACTTTATTTTCTTTTGATAAAGGAGAAGGGTTAAGCGAACATCGTGCCCCGTTTGATGCGCTCGTGCAGGTATTGGAAGGGGTAGTGAATATTACTGTAAACGGAACTCTGTTCACCGTAAAAGCAGGAGAAAGTATCGTATTTCCGGCGAATGCGCCGCATGCCCTTACAGCAGTGGAGAGATTTAAGATGCTGTTGACTATGATTAAGGAATAAACAATCATAGTGTATAAAAACAAAAAATGGCTACTCATCACGAGCAACCAATCTTTTGTTAACCTTAAATCTAATACTTATGAAAAAAACACTGTACAAAGGTACCATATTTCAGGTAAATAGCAAATTCTAGAGCCTAAACAGCCCATATTATAACAGGGTTTAATACTCTGGAAAGCGCATTAACATTTCAGACTTCACACGTTAACATTTAACATATTCATTCACACTAGTTACTTCTTGGGTAAGTAAGAATACAAAAAAGAGGGAATCATTGAAACAACATCGTCTTTTTTTTTGTAACTTTGAACTATGATAATCAGTGCCAGCCGCCGGACAGATATTCCGGCATTCTATTCCCAGTGGTTTTTCAACCGGATTAAAGAAGGATATGTATTAGTGCCCAATCCATATCATCCGAAAATGATTAGCAAGATCTCTCTATCTCCTGCTGTAGTAGATTGCTTTGTTTTCTGGACCAAGAACCCGGCACCTATGCTCAACCAACTGGAGAAATTGCAGGATTACAACTATTACTTCCAATTTACACTTAACCCCTACGGAGAAAAGCTGGAAAATCATTTGCCCTCCATCGATAAACGAATGGATACCTTTAAAAAGCTGGCTGATAAAATCGGCAGGGAAAGGGTGATCTGGAGATATGATCCGATACTGACAAACGAGGAATACAATGTTTCTTTCCACCAGGAAGCATTTGCCCGGATTGCCGACGAACTCAAAGACCACACTGCCAAATGTATGCTGGGATTCATAGATCATTACCAGCATATCCGGAACTCTGTACGGTTATTCAACATCCATCCGCTGACTCAAGAGGAAATAGAAGAAATGGCTGTCTCCTTTAAAAAAACAATCGACGTTTATCCTGACATACAGCTGGATACTTGTACTGTAAAAGTGGATTTAAGACATTTAGGTATTCCGAGCGGCCTGTGTATTGATAAGGATCTGATAGAAAAGATCATCGGTTATCCTATCCTCGCCCAAAAGGATAAAAACCAGCGTAACATCTGCAACTGCATTGAAAGCATTGATATCGGAACTTATGAAAGTTGCCTGAACGGATGTATTTATTGTTATGCCATCAAAGGCAATTATAACACGGCAGTATATAATAGGAGAAAACATGATAAAAACTCACCGCTACTCATCGGCCATTTATCCGAAGATGATATCGTAAAGGAACGGGAGATGAAAAGCCTGCGGGATAACCAATATTCGTTGTTTTAATCTCTTCGGTCTGCAGTTGACTTACAGGCATAAAAAAAGGCTATCTATCCCAGACAGCCAATCTTTTGTTAACCTTAAATCTAATACTATGAAAAACACAGTACAAAGATACGGACTTTTCGGTTTTCTCCAAATTTTGAGGCCAAAGCAGCGTATCTTATAACATGGTTTAATAGAATCAGAGCCGTATTAACAAATGAGTGGGCAGGCATTAACATTTAACAGTTTTCTTAAATAATCAGAGCGTAAAACTGGAAAAGATGCAAAAGTTTTCGAATCGAACACCTTATCTTATTAAAGAGAGTTTATAAGGGCTAACAAATTCCTCTGCCAGCTGTTTCTAATAGAAGGTAATCATCAAATTCCCATTATATGAACAGATTCGAAAATAAAGTAGTTGTCATCACCGGTGCCGCCGGTGGTATCGGCGAAGCAACCACACGCCGCATTGTCTCCGAAGGAGGCAAAGTAGTCATCGCTGACCATTCCGAGAAAAGAGCGGAGCAGCTTGCCAACGAACTCACGCACGCAGGGGCTGACGTGCGTCATGTCTATTTCTCCGCCACCGAACTCCAGAGTTGCAAAGAGTTGATTGATTTTTCCATGAATGAATATCAAAGAATAGACGTACTGATTAATAATGTAGGAGGAACTGATCCCAAACGTGACCTTAGCATCGAAAAGCTGGACATCAACTACTTTGACGAAGCATTCCATCTGAATCTCTGCTGCACGATGTATCTTTCCCAACAGGTCATTCCTATCATGACTGCCAATGGTGGTGGGAACATTGTCAACGTAGCTTCCATAAGCGGACTTACGGCTGATGCCAACGGTACTTTATACGGCGCCAGCAAAGCGGGTGTCATCAACCTGACGAAATATATCGCTACTCAAATGGGAAAGAAAAACATCCGTTGCAACGCCGTAGCTCCGGGACTGGTACTTACTCCCGCTGCATTGGACAACCTGAATGAGGATGTACGTAATATCTTCCTCGGTCAATGTGCCACTCCTTATCTGGGAGAACCGGAGGATGTTGCAGCTACCATCGCTTTTCTGGCTTCGAACGATGCCAGATACATCACTGGACAAACGATTGTGGTGGATGGCGGACTGACCGTTCATAATCCGACAGTGGCGTTATCATAAAACGACCGGATAACGTATTATCGGTAAAGATGATAGGTTATTAACCGGCAACCATTACAAAAAATAATCTCTTTTTCCTTGATGCTACCGATAGGAAACATATCTTTGTGACCAGTCAGTAACAAAAGTATCAAAGTATGGAAAAAGAGATTACTAAAAACAGACAGGCTACGGAAATGACCCTGATTACAGCCGTCAACGACATCATTGAAGAAAGCGGTTTCGAGGGGTTGGGGATCAATGCGGTAGCAGCCAAGGCCAAAGTTTCAAAAATGCTTATCTACCGTTATTTCAATTCGCTGGATGGACTGATAGCAGCCTACATTCAGCAGAACGACTATTGGATTAATTTCGATGAAGAGTTACCGGATCAGGCTCATTTAGCCACATTTATCAAGCAGATATTCAAAAGACAAATCATGTGGTTACGGGAGAATTATACATTGAAACGCCTGTATCGCTGGGAACTGACAACGGACAATAAGTTTGTGAAAGAGTTGCGCAACAAACGGGAAGAGAAAGGAATCTGGCTGGTAGAGGCAGTCAGCAAACTATCAAAACATCCGAAAAAAGAGATTGCTGCTATGGCTTCCATCATCACCGCAGCCATCAGTTATCTGGCATTGCTCGAAGAAAACTGCCCGGTCTACAACGGCCTCAAGATTCAGCAAGAAAGCGGCTGGGAGGAATTGGAAGAAGGCATCAATCTATTAGTAGACCTCTGGTTACAAAAACAACTCTAATCAAATGAATAAAATGACAATAATGGGAATATGGTTTCTTTCTCTATTGATAAATAGTGGATGCAACCGGGATTTAGTAGAATACGACAGTAACGATCTTAAAATATCTATTGAAAAAGGGGAAGAGTGGTTGCATAATTTTCCTTTGTTTCTAGGCATCAACATCAAAAATCCGCCCCAGATTGCAATCTGGACTGAAGACATGGAAGGGAATTATCCGTCCACCGTGTATGTGACACACAAAATAGCCACTCAATCCTGGCAAGCCTCCGGCGGTAACCGCCGAAAGGAAGCGCTGCCGCATTGGTGTTATCAACGGGGAATCCAATATGAAGACGGGTTATATCTCCCTAGCAAAAAGGAACCGTTGACGGACGGTATCAGCGGAGCTACTCCGAAAGGTAGTTTTAATGTGAAGATGTCGCCAACCGGGAAGTTGAAGAAGTTTATAGTCAAAATTGAAATCAATCATTCTACAGATTTCAATGATGCATATCCGAAATCGGCCAAAGAAGGAGACGCCAATTACTCCGGTGGAAAAGAAGGGAGCGGACAGCCTGCCCTTGTCTACGCAGCAGAAGTGGATTTGACTTCCGGCAAGAAAGAATTTACAGCCAAACTGATCGGACACAGTAGCCCGGATGGAAGTAATGGAGATCTTACCAAAGATACTTCTTCACTCACAACTGCATTGCATATCGTTAAAAGTATAACCGTGTATGTGCAATAGCAGTAGCTAACCATCGTATTATCAGACTCTATCCTTGCATCATTATGAAGAAATTTATATTCATCTTTGCGCTGCTATCTTTCATCACTATATGTGCCGACGGACAAACAGACAGCAGACGTCTCTCTTACACTACATATATCGGGACAGGTTTTTCTATGAATCAGCCTTCTTACACGCCTTTCAACTGGCAAATCGTCAGTCACTACCACATCAGTCAACGGTTTGCCATCGGTGCGGGTAGCGGACTTTCTGTTTATAAGAAGTTGCTCATTCCGCTTTATGCCAGTGCGCAATTTTATATAACGAAGCCCAGGAGACTGACTCCTTATCTGGAATGTCATATCGGTGGGTCTTTTGCCACAGACAGAGAAGCAAACGGAGGCTTTTACCTCTCTCCTTCCATCGGTGCACAATTTAAGGTCAACCGGAAATTTAAACTGAATTTGATGGCAGGTTATGAACTCCAGAAACTGGAACGGACAAAGAAACAGGAAGATCCGTATTTCCATACGACGTTTAAGGAAGAATTGTCGCACCATTCCATTACGCTGAAAATCGGCTTGACTTATTGAGGTAAGTATAATAAGAGATAAGGAATTTGCCATTGCAAACAGAATATATATTCAGATCCTGGCTTTATTCCCCTCGAATAAAAAAAGGCATAATTATTAATGATTAAGTCGTTATATTATTCAACAAATACTAACTTTACGACGTTATAAAATATAAAGAGCGAACGAAATGATTGTTAAGACATTACTAGATACCGATCTTTATAAGTTTACCACATCGTATGCTTATATCAAACTGTTTCCCTATGCAATGGGCACGTTTAGTTTCAACGACCGGAATGAAACTCAATATACCGAAGATTTCCTGAAGGCACTCAAGGCAGAGATCAAGAATCTTAGTCAGTTGAGGTTTACGGAAGAGGAGCTGGAATATATGACGAAAAACTGCAGATTCCTTCCGAGAGTCTACTGGGAGTGGTTGTCTTCTTTTCGTTTCGATCCGAATAAGATTGATATTCATCTGGATGAAGCTTGTCATCTCCACATCGAAGTGACTGACTTGCTTTATAAAGTGACTTTATACGAAGTGCCTTTGCTCGCTATTGTCTCCGAAATCAAAAACCGTTTCTTTGGCAATGTAGCAGACATGAACGAGATTCTTTGCAAGCTGTCGGAGAAAATAGAATTGTCGAATCAACATCAGCTTCGCTTTTCAGAGTTCGGCACACGGAGAAGATTCTCCATTGATGTGCAGGAAACGGTTATCAAGAAGCTGAACGAAACAGCGCAATATTGCACCGGAACTTCCAACTGTAACTTTGCAATGAAATATGGAATGAAAATGATGGGAACTCATCCACATGAATGGTTTATGTTTCATGGAGCACAGTTCGGATATAAACATGCCAACTATATGGCACTCGAAAACTGGGTGAATGTTTATGACGGTGATTTAGGTATCGCACTTTCCGATACATATACTTCCGGCATCTTCCTTAGCAACCTTAGCCGTAAACAAGCCAAACTTTTCGATGGAGTGCGGTGTGATTCCGGCAATGAATTTGAGTTTATCGATAAGCTGGTTGCCCGCTACAAAGAGTTGGGAATCGACGCGACAACCAAAACCATCGTATTCAGCAATGCCCTAGACTTTACAAAAGCATTGGATATTCAAGAATACTGCAAAAACAAAATCCGCTGCTCTTTCGGGATCGGTACCAATCTCACCAACGATACCGGGTTCGAACCTTCGAACATCGTGATGAAACTGACACAATGTAAGATGAATGTCAATCAGGAATGGAGGGAATGTATCAAACTGTCTGATGATGAAGGAAAACATACCGGCAGCCTTGAAGAGGTACAGGCTTGCCTGTATGAGTTACGACTCAACAGAAAGCAATAAAAATAAAGAAAAGCAGAAAGTATTCTCCGGTGAGGTACTTCCTGCTTTTCTTTATGCATATTAGAAGTATGCCAGACAAAGACATACCAGCATAGAGTCAGCTACGCATATCATTGTAACAAACTATGCAATAATCGTCAGGATTTGAATCCTTTCACTGCTCTTTCCAATCTTTCCAAAGGTAATTCGCCGGATTGTCTCCAGAGCTGTTGTCCTTTTCTAAAAAGAATAAAGGTAGGAGTCGACTCAACTGTATAGAAATCTGTAAGGGCTGGTTCCTGATCGATGTCTACCAATACCACTTCCAATGTTCCTTCCATCAGTTTCTTAAATTCTTCAACAACCGGTTTCATACGTTGGCAATGAGGACACCACGTTGCATAAAAC
>ERZ1504265.652-NODE-652-length-12280-cov-3.943231_pt1 | contig 12280 bp, 10 predicted proteins | sample MGYA00575507_ERZ1504265 | MGnify/ENA primary metagenome ERZ1504265 (study PRJEB39906, sample SAMEA3182091) | gut metagenome | biome: human; feature: gut; material: Stool; isolation source: human stools | place: Canada | collected 2013-03-11 ... | reverse complement strand
GATGCCCAAAAATACAAAATGTTATTTACTTCTTGCCGAATAACCGGGAAAAAAAGTAATTTTACGTCGAATTAACAAGATTGAATATGGACGACTTTTTTACATCAGAGGAAAAGAAGGAGCTTTTTTCACTCTACAGGCATCTGTTGCAATCTGCCGGAGATACGATTTTCTGGAAGGATTGCCAAAAATTAAAGAAACATCTTATCAAAGCTGCCCAATGTAACGGGCTGCAACGCAATAACTTCGGGATGAATCCCGTCATCAGAGATTTACAAACGGCGGTTATCGTAGCCGAAGAAATCGGAATGAAAGGTTCGTGTCTCATCAGCATTATGCTTCACGAAATCGTGAAGGCACATATCCTGTCGATTGAGGATGTGAATGCCGAATATGGCGAAGATGTAGGCAGTATCATCAAAGGACTGGTGAAAACAAACGAACTGTACTCCAAAAGTCCGGCGATTGAATCGGAAAACTTCCGCAATCTCCTGCTCTCTTTTGCCGAAGATATGCGCGTCATTCTGATTATGATTGCAGACCGTGTGAACGTGATGCGCCAGATCAAGGATACAGGCAACGAAGAAGACCGGGTAAAGGTGGCGAACGAAGCAGCTTATCTGTATGCTCCGCTGGCACACAAGCTGGGACTTTACAAGCTGAAATCGGAACTGGAAGACTTGTCGCTGAAATATACACAGCGGGAAACTTACTATTATATAAAGGAGAAGCTCAACGAAACAAAGGCTTCCCGTGATAAGTATATCGCCTCCTTTATCGACCCTATCCAGAAGAAGGTAAAGGAAGCCGGATTGAAGTTCGACATCAAAGGACGTACCAAATCGATTCATTCCATCTGGAACAAGATTCAGAAACAGAAGACTCCGTTCGAAGGAATTTATGACTTGTTCGCTATCCGTATCATTCTGGATTCCGAACCGGACCCGGCTAAAGAGAAGCAGGAATGCTGGCAGGTATATTCTATCGTTACGGATATGTATCAGCCCAACCCGAAACGTTTGCGAGACTGGCTTTCAATTCCGAAAAGCAACGGTTACGAATCGTTGCATATCACTGTGATGGGGCCGGAAGGCAGATGGGTGGAAGTACAGATTCGTACCCGGCGAATGGATGAGATCGCAGAACGGGGACTCGCCGCACACTGGAGATACAAAGGCATCAAAGGTGAAACAGGACTGGACGAATGGCTGACTTCAGTACGCGAAGCTCTTGAAAATGCAGATAACGACTCTTTGAAAGTGATGGACCAGTTTAAAATGGACCTTTACGAAGATGAAGTATTCGTATTCACACCGAAAGGAGACTTGTTCAAGCTTGCCAAAGGGGCTACCGTACTCGATTTCGCTTTCCATATTCATAGTAAACTGGGATGCAAGTGTATCGGAGCAAAAGTAAACGGCAAGAACGTACAGTTAAAGCAGAAACTGAACAGCGGTGATCAGGTGGAAATCATGACGTCGAATACCCAGACTCCGAAGCAGGACTGGTTGAACATCGTGACGACTTCCAAAGCCCGCACCAAGATACGTCAGGCACTTAAGGAGATGGTAGCACGCCAGCACGATTTCGCCAAAGAGACATTGGAACGGAAGTTCAAAAACCGGAAGATGGAATATGACGAAGCTACGATGATGCGTCTTATCAAGCGTCTGGGCTTCAAAAATGTGACAGAGTTTTATCAGAAGATTGCAGATGAGACACTGGATGTCAACGATATTCTGGATAAATACCTCGAACAGCAGAGACGGGACAATGACACGCATGATGAGATCGTTTATCGCAGTGCCGAAGGATATAATTTGCAGACAACACAAGAAGAGGTCACCTCCAAAGAGGATGTGCTTGTCATCGATCAGAATCTGAAAGGACTGGAATTTAAACTTGCCAAATGCTGCAATCCGATTTACGGAGATGATGTATTCGGATTTGTGACAGTAAGCGGAGGTATCAAAATTCATCGGGCGGACTGTCCGAATGCCAATCAGATGCGCGAACGGTTCGGATACCGGATTGTAAAAGCACGTTGGGCAGGAAAATCAGTCGGCACACAGTATCCTATCACACTGCGTGTGGTAGGTCACGATGATATTGGGATTGTTACCAATATTACTTCTATCATTTCTAAAGAGAATGGAATCAGTCTGCGATCCATCGGAATCGATTCCAACGACGGATTATTCTCCGGAACACTAACGGTAATGGTAGGTGATACCGGACGACTGGAAGCACTCATCAAGAAGTTGAGGACAGTGAAAGGAGTAAAACAGGTAAGCAGAAACTAAAAAAATGAAGAATGAGGAATGAAGAATGGGCTGCGCTATTATGCTGCAAAGTAATTCTTCATTCTTCATTTAAATCATCTTACTTTCTTGTTCTTATAATAAGGATAAGTAACCAGTATAAAGAAAATCAAAGCGATCACAGCTACTACTTGTCCGGTATAAAGCATCTTATCTGCTTCCAGATCGAAATAGCACGCAACGGCTATTCCGGATGAGAATCCGACTTCGCTGGCCAACAGATGAGTGGTATTTGCCGTACCTCGCTGACAATGATGGGACAGCTTCACAAACATGACCAGAAACTCCGGCATCACCAGTCCCAAACCTAATCCAAGAAGGATGGAAGGAACACCTACCGGAAAACCGGAAGCCAACAGAGTGATAGCTACAATCTCCAGTATCATTCCTACAAGCACCAGCCGCCATGTCTTATCCTTCAGAACAAACAGACGTGCCAGCAACAAGGAGGCAAGGTATCCGACTCCTGTACCGACAAAGAATGGGATGGGTATTCCTCTATTCCCCAGTACGAAATCGTTGAGGAAAGGATGTACGAGCGGAATCAACAATCCCGGTACGAAAGTAATCAGAATCATGTTGATAGCAGGTACCCATCCCCGCAACAGCAGGAAGCGGTCGAAGGAATAGAGCTTGGTAACGATCGGGGCACGGAAAGGCACATATACTCCGGCTACCATCAAAACACCTGCTATTCCGGTGATCACCGACACGGACAGCAGGTTTTTAAATGAATAGCTCTGATAGAGCCAGACACCCAGAACAACACCGATAATCATCCCCAGACGTGCCATCCAGGAAAAGCTGACATTTCCGGCACTGCGAAGTGTAGCGTTCGTTATATCAATGGCAAGTGTGATTCCTGCGGTGGTAGCAATTCCAAAAGCCAATCCTTGTACGGTGCTCAACAAGACAAGTTCCGTTACATTGGTCACAAAGGTATATCCTGCCGTTGCCGCTACCATCAGGGCAAAAGAGAACATACACATGTACTTACGCTTGTAGGCATCTACGAGATAAGCATGGAACGGACCGATAAGGAACATTCCCAATGTAAAAAAAAGAAAGATAACCCCTGTCTGTGCTACCGGTACCCCAAGACGGTCGGCCATCTCAACGGAAAGCACCGGAAACAGGATATACAAAGAGATAAACAACAGCAAATTAGCTACGCATATCCGCATAAAATGAACTGTCCACAATTTAACTGCCATATATTGTTTTAATATTGTTCCTTCTCGTTGGGGAAGTCGCAATTCTTCACGTCGGACACATAACGGCTGATCGCATCAGTCATCACTGTGTAAAGGTCTGCATACCGACGTAAGAAGCGGGGACGGAATCCATTGTTCATTCCAAGCATATCCTGGATGACCAACACTTGTCCGTCTACATGACCACCGGCACCAATACCGATAATAGGTATCGTCAATTCCGAAGCTACCCGTTCAGCCAAAGTTGCCGGAATCTTTTCGAGCACGATGGCAAAGCAACCTGCCTCTTCGAGAAGATGAGCATCGCGAATCAGCTTTTCAGCCTCGCTCTCGTCTTTGGCACGCACTGTATAAGTACCATATTTATTAATAGACTGAGGCATCAACCCCAAATGGCCCATCACCGGAATACCTGCGCTGATAATGCGTTTCACCGTACCGATGATTTCTTCTCCACCTTCCAGTTTCAAAGCATCGGCATGACTTTCCTTCATTATGCGGATGGCAGAAGCAAGACCTTCCATTTCGTTTCCCTGATAAGATCCGAAAGGCATATCGACTACGACCATAGCACGTTTTACGCCACGTACGACTGATTTTGCGTGATAAATCATCTGATCAAGAGTAATAGGCAATGTAGTCACGTTACCTGCCATTACATTAGAAGCGGAGTCGCCCACCAGAATCACATCCATTCCCGCACCATCTACGATTTGTGCCATCGTGTAATCATAAGAAGTAAGCATAGATATTCTTTCGCCTCTCTGTTTCATTTCAACCAAGCGATGAGTAGTCACCTTTCTTGTGTCATCTGATATATAACCAGCCATGTCTTTTCAAATTTTAAATTAATAATTAAAAGATAAAGAGCTTCTGACAACGCGAACGTTATCAAAAATTGGGGCAAAGTTATAACATTTCTTCCATAAGTGAGAAAGAAAACGAAAAAGAATCACTCAAGATAAAGACTCCGACAAAAAACAAAAGGAATTTTGAACTGTTTTTTCTCTATATGAATCAGGGGATTCATGATTCAAACCAAATAAAAAAGAGAATTGAAAATGAAAAAGGCATAAGCTGATGAGATAAGGCAGAGGTGCACGCAGATAGCATAAAGCATTACGTGCACTGCTGTATACTGATTTTCATCATTTGCGATGTATGGTCAGTAACCGTTCGAAGGTCATTTCCGAAAAGTCATCTATAATATAGTGTGCTTTTCCGGTAATGGCCTCTCTTGTATTGGTAGTGGCAAGACCGATAACGGTAGCACCGGAAGTCATTCCGGCTTGCAGACCGTGGAAGGAGTCTTCGAACACATAAGAGTTTTCAGGAGTAGCACCGAATATTTCCATACCGAGAAGGAAACAGTCGGGAGCCGGTTTGGAGCGGGCAAACATTTCTCCGGTCAGGATACGGTCTACCATTCCTTTAAATTCGGGATGGGCATTGTAAACGTTTTGCATCTTCTCTTCGTTGGAACTGGTGACTACAGCTATCTTCACCCCGTGATTCCGAAGATTGGCGATAAAGGCTTCCACACCGGAAATGTATTCATAAGACATGCTTTTCTCGAAGACATTGAGCCCGGCTGTAATCTCTTGCTGAGCCTCCGGCTGATCCGAGAAGTATTTGTCGTAAATCTGGGTCAGCGTCTGTCCCTTGATACGGCGTCCGAAGTCTTGTTCATTCAGATATTTACGCCCTTGTTCATCCCAGAAAACAGTGTACTGCGTTTCCGTATCCATGATGACACCATCGAAATCAAACAGTGCCGCAATTGTCTTTGTTGTATCCATACTTACTCTTTCTTTTTACCTAAAACGTTAAACCTTGTGTATTGAATTGTGCAAAGTTCCGAATAATCATCGAATCAGGCAAATAATTCGTACCTTTACCCCACTTAAAAAAACGTAACATTCGTTTTCATCCAACAATCCATACGAGCGCATGAGCAAAAACGATCCGCACATATTAGGAAAAGAAAGCATCGGTAAGCTACTGTTGCAATATTCCATTCCCGCCATCATTGGGATGACGATCACGTCTATTTATAATATTATCGACAGCATCTTCATCGGACACGGTGTGGGACCGATGGCTATTGCCGGATTAGCGGTCAGCTTTCCCCTGATGAATCTGGTAGTCGCTTTCTGTACGCTGGTATCTGCAGGCAGCTCTACCATTGCTTCTATCCGTCTGGGACAGAAGGATATGAAAGGAGCTACGGAAATCTTGTCGCACACACTGATGCTCTGCATCACGAATGCTTTTTTCTTCGGCATACTGTCTTTTATCTTTCTCGACAACATACTGATTTTCTTCGGAGCGAGTCCCGACACGCTCCCATACGCACGCAGCTTTATGCAAGTGATTCTGCTGGGAACTCCGATCACTTATACGATGATCGGTTTGAACAATGTGATGCGTGCTACCGGATATCCGAAGAAGGCGATGCTTACTTCGATGGTAACGGTAGTAGCCAATATCATCCTCGCTCCCATCTTTATATTTCATTTTGAATGGGGAATGCGAGGAGCCGCTACGGCAACGCTCATCTCACAGCTGATCGGTATGGTGTGGGTACTAAGCCACTTTTGCAAGAAGGAGAGCACGGTTCATTTTGAGGGAAAGATCTGGAAGGTAAAACGAAGAATTGTAGAAAGTATTTTCGCTATCGGCATGTCTCCCTTCCTGATGAATGTTTGCGCTTGTGCTATCGTTATCATAGTCAATAACAGCTTACAGGAATACGGAGGCGACATGGCTATCGGTGCTTACGGCATTATCAATCGCCTGTTGACACTCTACGTAATGATTGTGTTGGGACTGACTATGGGAATGCAACCCATTGTAGGCTACAACTTCGGAGCACAGAAGATAGACCGGGTAAAACAGACACTACGATTGGGAATTATCTCCGGTGTAGTGATTACCAGCAGTGGTTTTGTGATCTGCGAATTTTTCCCTCATGCGGTATCGGCACTTTTCACAGATAGTGATGAATTGATAAATCTGGCAGTAGAAGGAATCCGTCTGGCAGTACTTATGTTCCCGTTTGTGGGAGCACAAATTGTGATTGGCAACTTCTTCCAGAGCATCGGCAAGGCAAAAATCAGTATTTTCCTTTCGCTGACACGACAGTTGCTTTATCTGTTGCCTTGCTTGTTACTCTTCCCGCAATGGTGGGGCTTGAAAGGTGTCTGGATCAGTATGCCGGTATCAGATGCACTGGCGTTCGTCACTGCTGTTATCAGTCTGATGATTTATATAAAGAAGGTATCGAAGGAACATCCGATAGCAAATAAGGTAGCGGAATAAATCAAATTAACACTGCATCAGAAGATATATCATAATAAAAAATGTTCAGGCACGAATTAACACGTTTTCTAAAAGATGCATTCATCGCAGAAGCCGTATTAATCCGTGCCTGAAAGATAATAATATTCTTATATTTCTATTCGCTCTTGATACTATTTACCGGATTCTCATTGGCTATGTGCCATGCTTTCAGCACAACACAAACAACAATCAGCAATAAGACAAACAACGCCGTACCTATAAACAATAACGGGTTCAGATAAATCTGTTCGGCAAACTGGTCAAGCCATGCCTTTCCTACGAAATAGGAAGCAATGATACCAATCAATATGGAGGATGCGGATACATACAGAATCTCGCGTATCAGCAGGCGCAAAATATGAGAGGCTTCGGCTCCATTCACTTTCCGGATAGCTATTTCTTTGCTTCGACGTTGAGTTTCATCATTCACATAGCCGATCAATCCCATAATTACAATCAGCAGAATAAAGCTTGAAGTAATCCAGACTGAATTACGGAAGCGATATACACTTTTATATATGTCCTTTATCATACTGTCCACAGAACTGAAACGCATGGCTATATTCGGAAATGTCTTATCGGTAAACTCATTCAGACGTTTCAGATTATCATCATACGGCTCTTTCAAACGGACATCAAATACTTGATTGGCATTTTCTGATCCTATCAAGACAATAGGTGCCTGAGTTGAAAAGAAACTATAGTTGCGAACATCCCGAAAGACACCGACAATTGTACCCTCTATATCATTTAATTTCTTTCCTACTGCCCCATCTGTCCACTTCATCAAACGTACCAACTCTTCATTCACCAATAAATCTTCCTTTTTCTTAAGAGTGCTGCCTTCGATAATCTTTATTCCCATTACTTCAGGATAGTTATAACTGCAATAATTAAAGTTAAGTGTAGCGATTCTTTTACCGTCATTACTCATCAGTCCGCGTGTCCAGTATTGTCCGATTACTCCACTTGTAGCAACAGCCACTCCTTCTACCATAGGCTGGCGACGCAGTTCATCGGTAACATGTTCTACGCTTTCTTTCGGCAACCATGTTCCTGCCTGAACCAATCCCGGAACGTTTATCCCCATATCACGGCTCATCAGATGGTTGTATTGCAGAAGCGTAACCAGCAGTAATCCCAAAACAAAAGAGACACCCGTGAACTGTATAAACAGTAACGAACGTTTCCAACCTGTCTTACCATCAGAATAACGGCGGAACACCTGTGTGACTGGTATGCGCGAAAACAACCGTCCCGGTATTCCACCCGCCAAAAGGAAAAGGATCACGATCGTAAGCAAAGGCACCCATAGTGTCTCCCATGTAAAAAGTGAAGATAGATGGACGGAAAGCAGGTCTTCGATTATTTCACGTGCATTGACTATCAGCAGAAGGCTGAGAAGTACAGATATGACAACAAGGATTCCTGTTTCCGCCAAAAACATGCCGAAGATATTTCCGGCACTGGCACCACTGCATTTATGCACACCCACCCCTTTGGCACGACGATTTAGGGTAGCGATAGATATCAGCATATAATTCATGATGGCGACAAAAAAGATAGCGACCCCCAAAAATCCATATATGACCAAGCGCTTCTGCACATCGGAAGATTCCACATGATACTTCACTAACGGGATGACATTGAAATCTAATTTCCAGTCGTCAAAACGGGCAGGCGTATATTTTTCGATTACCCGCTGGATCTTGTCATTCACTTTATCAATATCCGCAGCATCACGCAAGCGAAGAAAAGTGTAAAAGATATCATTTCCCTTCCAGCCATTGCCTCCCTGATATCCCCCATCCCGATGGATGGAAACAACAAAGTCATGAGTGAGCATCGTATTCTCCGGCACATCTCTGTACACACCACGAATCGTAAAATCATTTTGCCTGTCTGCTTTAAGAATTTTGCCGATAGGATCTGCATCTCCAAATGTTTCACGGGCAAAGTGTTCTGACACAAACACACTTCCCGGCATAATCATATCTTTCGGATTTCCTTTTAAGACAGGTATACCGAAAGTCTGGAAGAAACAAGTATCAGCGTATATATAGTTGATGTCCGATAATAATTTATCTTCATAATATATACTCATCCATTGTTCTGCGAGGACGCAACTGGCAAACTCAATTTCTTCGGGCATATCCTGCGCCAAAGTCGGTGCAACCACATCAAAAAGTGTATAATCAAAGTTGTCGCCGTCGTCTCCCATTTTCTCCCCCGTGCTAAGGTTAGTCGTCAGGCAACGTGCAATCGCCAGACGTTCCGATTCCGGATAGCAACGTTCATAACTCAATTCAAACACAATCTGCGAGAAGAGCAAAATGCCGATGGTAAGTCCCAGCGAAAGAGAAATTACCCTGATGATATTCGTGCCCCGTTCACGCAATAAAGTCCGGATGCTATAATAGATTTGTCTCATTGTCGTTTCGGTTTATGCTGTTACACTTGCCACTACACTTCCGTCGAACAGATGTATGGTACGGTGTGCGAAGCTCGCATCATGTTGTGAGTGAGTCACCATAATGATGGTGGTACCTTCTTTATTCAGTTCCGTCAGCAGATTCATTACCTCCGCTCCGTTCTTTGAATCCAGATTACCTGTTGGCTCATCGGCAAGGATAAGCTTCGGATTAGTCACTACCGCACGAGCGATAGCAACACGCTGCTGCTGACCACCGGACAGCTGTTGCGGAAAGTGTTTGGCCCGATGGCTGATATTCATCCTTTTCAAAATATCTTCCACCATACGGCGGCGCTCGGAGGATTTAATACCCAGATAAGTAAGCGGAAGCTCTACATTTTCGTAGACATTCAGTTCGTCTATCAAGTTGAAACTCTGGAATACAAAGCCTAATTTGCCTTTACGGACATGGGTACGCTCCTTCTCTTTCAATCCGGCAACTTCCTCTCCCATCAGCTGGTAAGAACCTTCTGTAGGGTTATCCAATAAACCCAGAATATTCAACAAAGTGGATTTTCCACAGCCCGAAGGCCCCATGATAGCAACAAACTCTCCTTGTTTAACTTCAAGGTTCACGTGATTTAATGCAACCGTCTCTACTTCAGTAGTACGAAATACTTTACTAATGTTTTCAATCTGTATCATTTTATTTCTTTATTATGTTGTTTCACTTTCTATTCTTTCTTTATTCGTTCTTTATACTGTTGACCGGATTCTCCGTATCAAACCTCTTTCACACCAAACGGTCACTAAGATAAACAATTACATAATAAATTTGTCTCATGCTTATTCCTATTTTTCATCATAATGCAATGCAGATAGCGTGCCACAATAGCAAGAGTATTCATTCACAACTATTTATATGTTTCGACAGTACTACCCATTGTCTAATAATTAGACACTCCCGTCTAATTATTAGACAGAAATCCTTCCTGTTTACTGTCCAACGGAAAGTATACATTTTCGCCCATTTATTGTTCTGTTTTTCCTATTTCCGACTTTAATGTATTTCAATGTCATCGGAAAACTCTATCTTCGCATCAAGTTTTCAATTAAATAAATCATTCTATTTATGGTAAACAAGAATTTGTACACTCTCCTGACCTGCCTGCTTCTGACAGGATGTGACCTGATAGACTATCATCCCTACGATGTACGTATCAGTGGAGAGACAGATGTAAATGCTCATAACATTGAACAAATAGAAGCTAAGTGTAAAGGAAAAACAACCATCCGTTTTATCACTATGGGAGATTCACAGCGATGGTATGACGAGACCGAAGACTTTGTAAAAGAGGTCAATAAGAGAGATGATATCGACTTTGTCATTCACGGAGGAGATATGAGTGACTTCGGACTGACCAAAGAATTTCTTTGGCAGCGGGATATCATGAACGGGCTAAAAGTTCCTTATGTCGCCCTTATCGGGAATCATGACTGTCTGGGCACCGGAGCAGAAACTTATCAGGCTGTTTTCGGACCTGCCAACTTCTCATTTATCGCAGGCAATGTAAAATTTGTCTGCCTCAATACCAATGCGCTGGAATACGATTATTCGGAACCTATTCCCAATTTCAGTTTTATGGAAGAGGAACTGACAGCCAGGGCTGATGAGTTTGAAAAAACCGTAGTCAGTATGCACGCGCATCCATTTGCAGACGTGTTCAATGATAATGTGGCAAAGCCATTCCAGTACTATGTCACCCAATATCCGGGACTACAGTTCTGCACGGCTGCCCACAATCACGGGTTCGATGACAGAGTCCTTTTCGATGATGATGTGCATTATATTGTCAGTGACTGCATGAAAAGTCGCAGTTATCTGGTATTTACTATAACCCCGGAAAAATACGAATATGAACTGGTTGAATACTAAATATATCATCCGCACAGGAGTGCTGACTACGCTCCTGCTCTTTCCCGGCCTGATATCGGCTACTTGCAAGACAGATACAATTATCAATAACTACAAACCTGACTCACTGAGACTGGTGATCAAGGCAGATTCCATTATAGCCTTTCACGAAGGCGATTCCGCCTTTACAATAGTCAAAGCAGACACAGTACTACCTTATGTACCGCAACCGGTTCTCCGTACCGGTTATGACAGACGTGTCCATCGCTTCCGCAGAAACTGGGAGCGGATTATCCCGACTCACTCTAAAATACAGTATGCGGGAAATATGGGATTAATCTCGTTCGGTACCGGATGGGATTACGGAAAACGAAATCAGTGGGAAACAGATTTACTGCTCGGATTCATCCCGAAGTATTCGTCCAAAAAGGCCAAAGTGACCATGACGCTGAAACAGAACTATATGCCTTGGAGCATCAATCTGGGAAAAGGATTCTCCACAGAACCTCTCGCCTGCGGATTGTATCTGAATACCGTGTTTGGCAACCAGTTCTGGGTAAGTGAGCCTGAACGTTATCCGAAGGGATACTACGGCTTTTCAAGCAAAGTGCGTATTCATGTTTTCCTGGGACAACGGTTGACTTATGATATTGACCCGAACCGCAGGTTTCTGGCAAAGTCCGTGACTTTCTTCTACGAGATAAGCACATGCGACCTTTACCTCATCAGCGCCGTAACGAATAGCTATCTCCGTCCCCGCGATTATCTAAGTTTATCATTCGGATTAAAGTTCCAATGGTTATAAATTCAAATCCGAATTTTGAATTATGAATTACTTTTTCGTAAGTTTGTAGCGTACAAACCAATTCGGACATGAGTAAATCAGGAACAATCATCATTGTAGACGATAACAAAGGAGTGCTGACTGCGGTACAAATCCTTTTAAAAAACTATTTTTCAAAGGTTGTCACGCTGTCATCACCGGTCACATTGACCACCGTGATACGGGAAGAGATGCCGGAAGTGGTACTGTCTCTTATACACATCTCCGAGCCCACGAGACCGTACTAGATCT
>ERZ1504265.614-NODE-614-length-12757-cov-3.629822_pt1 | contig 12757 bp, 9 predicted proteins | sample MGYA00575507_ERZ1504265 | MGnify/ENA primary metagenome ERZ1504265 (study PRJEB39906, sample SAMEA3182091) | gut metagenome | biome: human; feature: gut; material: Stool; isolation source: human stools | place: Canada | collected 2013-03-11 ... | reverse complement strand
AAAATTTAGATACAATGAAAATTAAAACGCTTGTGGCTATGTTGTTCCTTTCGGCAGGGACAACCACTGTGGTAGCACAGGATGCGACTAACTGTAACTCGAACAGTAGTATCTCGCATGAAGCTGTGCGTGCAGGTAACTTTAAAGATGCGTATACTCCTTGGAAAGCTGTGTTGGAAAACTGCCCGACGCTTCGTTTCTATACATTTACTGACGGATATAAAATTCTGAAAGGCTTGATGGGACAAATCAAGGATAGGAATAATCCGGAATATCAGAAATATTTTGATGAACTGATGAATACGCATGATTTGCGTATCAAATACACAGATGAGTTCTTGGCTAAAGGTACAAAAGTGTCTTCTGCTGATGAAGCTCTGGGCATCAAAGCAGTAGATTACATCGCTTTCGCTCCGAAAATTGATGTCAATCAGGCTTATCAATGGTTGAGCCAGTCGGTAAATGCAGTAAAAGCTGAATCTGCTGCCGCTACTATCTTCTATTTCCTGCAAATGTCTTTGGATAAACTGAAAACAGATCCTAACCATAAGGAACAATTCATTCAGGATTATCTGGCTGCTTCTGAATATGCTGATGCTGCTATTGCTGCTGAAACGAACGAAGCAAAGAAGAAAAACTTGCAAGGTATCAAAGATAATCTGGTTGCTTTGTTTGTAAACAGCGGAACGGCTGATTGCGAATCACTGCAAAACATCTATGGACCGAAAGTAGAAGCTAACCAAACAGACCTGGCTTACTTGAAGAAAGTAATCGACATCATGAAAATGATGAGATGTACGGAAAGCGAAGCTTATCAACAGGCTGCTTTCTATGTGTACAAAATAGAGCCTAGTGCAGATGCCGCTACCGGATGTGCTTACCAAGCATTTAAGAAAGGTGACATCGACGGTGCTGTCAAATTCTTCGACGAAGCCATTGGATTGGAAACTGACAACGTGAAGAAAGCTGAAAAAGCATACGCTGCCGGAGCTGTATTGGCTTCTGCTAAAAAACTGTCTCAAGCAAGAGCATATTGCCAGAAAGCTATCGGGTTCAACGAAAACTATGGTGCTCCATATATCCTGATTGCCAATCTGTATGCAATGAGCCCTAACTGGAGCGACGAGTCAGCTTTGAACAAGTGTACTTACTTTGCAGTAATCGACAAACTGCAACGTGCAAAACAAGTAGATCCGAGCGTAGCTGAAGAAGCTAACAGCTTGATCGGTAGATATTCTGGTCATACTCCACAAGCTAAAGACCTGTTTATGTTAGGTTACAAGCAAGGCGACCGCATCACTATCGGCGGTTGGATAGGAGAGACTACAACGATTAGATAACCGTATGTTGCGAAAACGAAGAAACCGTTTGTTGCATAAAAGCATGAGCATAACAATCACCTTCGGGGTGGTTGTTATGCTTCTTTTATTATCTTCCTGTGGCGGAAAACAGAAAGCTATGGGAGAGGCTATCACAGAACGTGATTCTCTTCCGGTGATGACCACATTGGGAGTTACTACCCTTATTTCCGATTCCGGAGTGACACGTTATAGGGTGAACACGGAAGAGTGGATGATGTACGACCGTAAAAAGCCTTCGTATTGGGCGTTTGAAAAAGGTGTGTATATGGAGCAGTTCGACTCTATCTTTAATGTAGAAGCCAGTATTAAAGCAGATACTGCCTATTATTATGACAAAGAAAGGCTTTGGAAGCTGATAGGGAATGTGGATATACAGAACCGCAAAGGAGAGCGTTTTAATACCGAACTGCTCTACTGGAATGAGGCCACTCAAAAAGTGTATTCCGACAAGTTTATACGTATTCAGCAACCGGACAGAATTATCACAGGACACGGCTTCGACTCGAACCAGCAAATGACTATATATACCATTCGTAATATTGAAGGTATTTTCTATGTGGACGAGGAAGCGAGTAGCGGTCCGCCCCAACCGGAAACAAAAGCACTGCCGGATTCAGTGAATAAAGATACTGCGAAATAGGCGAAGTCATATCATTGTACCGTACCTCGTAAATCGTCTGATCGTAAATCAAAACTTATGAATATTTATATCTCTCTAATTATCACCATGGTCTTCTCAGCCTTCTTTTCAGGAATGGAGATTGCCTTTGTGTCGGTAGACAAACTGCGTTTTGAGATGGAACGCAAGGGGGGAATTACGTCCCGCATTCTTTCCATCTTCTTCAAGAACCCGAATGAATTTATCTCTACCATGTTGGTGGGAAATAATATCGCCCTGGTCATCTATGGTATCCTGATGGCACAGATTATCGGCGACAATCTGCTGGCGGGATTCATTGATAATCATTTTCTGATGGTGTTGGCGCAGACCGTTATTTCTACCCTTATTATTCTGGTGACCGGAGAGTTTCTGCCGAAAACAATCTTCAAAATCAATCCCAATCTGGTCTTAAATGTTTTTGCCATTCCACTGATTATTTGTTACGTCATTCTATATCCTATTTCCAAACTGGCTTCCGGTTTGTCTTGTTTATTCCTTCGTGTCTTTGGAATGAAGATTAACAAGGATGCATCCGACAGAGCGTTTGGAAAAGTCGACTTGGACTACTTCGTGCAAAGCAGTATTGATAATGCCGAGAATGAGGAGGAACTGGATACGGAAGTGAAAATCTTTCAGAATGCTTTGGATTTTTCGAACATAAAAATCCGCGACTGTATCGTTCCGCGTACCGAAGTGGTGGCTGTTGATCTGACAACTTCACTGGACGAGTTGAAAAGCCGCTTCATCGAATCCTGAATTTCCAAGATCATTGTGTACGATGGAAATATCGACAATGTGGTGGGTTATATCCATTCGTCGGAAATGTTTCGTGCTCCGAAAAACTGGCATGAGAATGTGAAGCAAGTGCCGATTGTGCCCGAAACCATGTCCGCTCATAAACTGATGAAACTCTTCATGCAGCAAAAGAAAACGATTGCCGTAGTGGTAGATGAATTTGGCGGTACGTCTGGCATCGTGTCTCTGGAAGACCTCGTTGAAGAAATCTTTGGAGATATAGAAGACGAACACGATAACACTTCCTATATCAGCAAGCAGATCGACGAACGCGAGTATGTGTTGTCCGCCCGCCTGGAAATAGAAAAAGTCAATGAGACGTTCGGACTCGATTTGCCCGAATCGGACGATTATCTGACGGTAGGAGGACTGATTCTGAACCAATATCAGAGTTTTCCGAAGCTGCATGAAGTGGTGCGGGTGGGACGTTATCAATTCAAGATAATTAAGGTCACAGCGACAAAAATAGAACTCGTGCGATTAAAAGTCTTGGAATAATGACGATAATCAAGAAATTTTTAGCCAATAAATAGATGCATATTAGCATTTTTTGTATCTTCGTGCGCTAAAACGACAAAAGAAAGAAATAATAATAAACATAAATCGTATTAATCAAAATGGCAACGTTACAAAACATTAGGTCGAAAGGACCTCTATTGGTGATTGTTATCGGCTTGGCGCTGTTTGCTTTCATTGCGGGTGACGCATGGAAGGTGATGCAGCCGCATCAGGCACATGACGTAGGTGAGGTGAACGGAGACGCTCTTTCCGCTCAAGAGTATCAGAATTTGGTAGAAGAATATACCGAAGTGGTGAAACTCATGCGTGGGGTGACCGCCTTGAATGACGAACAAACCAATCAGGTGCGCGATGAAGTATGGCGTTCCTACGTAAACAATAAACTGATCGAAAAAGAAGCAAAAGCACTGGGATTGACTGTTTCTGCTGCTGAAATTCAGGACATCCTGAAAGCTGGCGTTCATCCTTTGTTGAGACAAACTCCTTTCCAGAATCCGCAAACAGGTAACTTCGACAAGGATATGTTGAACAAGTTCCTCGTGGAATATGCCAAGATGAGCGAATCACAAATGCCGGCACAGTATGCTGAACAATACAATAACATGTATAAATACTGGTCTTTCATTCAGAAAACTCTGATCGAGAGCCGTCTGGCAGAAAAGTATCAGGCATTGGTGTCTAAAGCTCTTCTTTCTAATCCGGTGGAAGCACAGGACGCTTTCGACGCAAGAGTGAACCAGTACAACGTGTTGATGGCTGGTATTCCTTACTCTTCTGTAGTGGACTCTACAATCGTAGTGAAAGAATCGGAACTGAAAGACTTGTATAACAAGAAGAAAGAACAATTCAAGCAATATCAGGAAACTCGTGACATCAAGTACATTGATGTACAAGTGACTGCAAGTGCTGAAGACAGAGCTGCTATCCAGAAAGAAGTGGACGAAGCTACTGAACAGTTGGCTACTACTACGGAAGATTATACTTCTTTCATCCGCTCGACTGGCTCGGAAGCTCCTTATGTAGACTTGTTCTATAACAAAACAGCTTTCCCGTCAGATGTAGTTGCCCGTTTGGACTCTGCTTCGGTAGGTACTATTTATGGTCCTTACTATAACGGTGCCGACAATACAATCAACTCTTTCAAAATTGTAGCTAAAGCTGCTGCTGCCGATTCTGTCGAATTCCGTCAGATTCAGGTATACGCAGAAGATGCTTTGAAGACAAAGACCTTGGCTGACAGTATCTACAACGCGATCAAAGGTGGCGCTAACTTTGCTGATCTGGCAAAGAAATATGGTCAGACTGGTGATGCAAACTGGCTAACTTCTGCACAGTACGAAGGTGCACAGATAGACGGTGATAACCTGAAATTCATCTCTGCTATCAACAATACAGGTGTGAACGAATTGGTAAACTTGCCGATGGGACAAGCAAACGTAATTCTTCAGGTAACGAACAAGAAATCTGTAAAAGACAAATATAAAGTAGCTGTTATCAAACGTGAAGTAGAGTTCAGTAAAGAAACTTACAACCGTGCTTATAATGATTTCAGCCAGTTTATCGCAGCTAATCCGAGTGTAGAAAAGATGGTAGCTAACGCTGAAGAAGCCGGTTACAGACTGCTCGACAGAATGGATTTGAGTAGCTCTGAACACAATATCGGTGGTGTAAGAGGTACAAAAGAAGCGTTGAGATGGGCGTTTGATAAAGCAAAACCGGGTGATGTTTCCGGCTTGTACGAATGTGGCGAAAGCGATCACCTGATGGTAGTAGGTCTGGTAGGCATTAAGCCGGAAGGATATCGTCCGTTGAAAGCAGTACAGGATCAGTTGAGAGCTGAAATCGTAAAAGATAAGAAAGCTGAAAAGATTATGGCTGACATGAAAGCTGCCAATGCAACTTCATTCAACCAGTACAAAGAGATGACTAATGCAGTCAGCGACTCTTTGAAGATGGTTACTTTTGCAGCTCCTGCTTATGTATCAGCATTGCGCAGCAGCGAACCGCTGGTAGGTGCTTATGCTTCTGCAGCTGAAGTAAATCAGTTGAGCGCTCCTATCAAAGGTAATGCCGGAGTATTTGTATTGCAGGTATACGGCAAGGACAAACTGAACGAAACATTCGACGCAAAAGCAGAAGAAGCTACGCTGACTAACATGCACGCACGTTTTGCCAGCCGTCTGATGAATGATTTGTATCTGAAAGCAAACGTAAAAGATACACGCTTCTTGTTCTTCTAAACAAGTAGCAAGTAATAGATATTAGGCACGGATTATACGGATTTACGCGGTTTAAACTTTTGAGGGAACCGCGAAACCCGTGTAATCTGTGCCTTTTTTGTGGTCGTTTTTTGTTTATGGTCTTTGTTATCTGATTAAATTTCCATATCTTGCCAATCTTTATCAATTGGCTTTGCGAAATACTTCATTAACTAATACGAATCTATATTATGACTAAACAACTAGCCCAGTATTCAGTTCCCGCTGAAAATTCACGTGTTATCCGTGTATTCCTTTCGTCAACGTTCAGAGACATGGAGATGGAACGTTCTGCATTAGTCAAACTCTTTAAGGGGTTGCAAGTGAAGGCTGCCAGCCGTGGTGCCACCATTTCATTGGTTGATTTGCGTTGGGGGATCACAGAAGAAGATGCGAAAAGCGGCAAGGTTGTTGAAATATGCCTGAAAGAGATCGTTAACTCCCGGCCTTTCTTCATTGGTATGGTAGGCGACCGCTATGGATGGTGTCCCAGTTATGAAGATTTATCTCAAACTCTTAATGACAGCTTGGAATATCGTTGGATAGAAGATGACTTGAATCATCATTTGAGTGTGACGGAAATTGAAATGCAGTTTGGTGTACTGCGCAATCCCAATCCGTTACATGCCTATTTTTATATAAAACAGTCGGCAGATGATGATCTGTCTTGCCCTAAAGAGGAGTCTCTTAAACTGAAATGTCTGAAAGAGAGTATTTTGCAACAGGAACGTTATCCTGTGCAGGAGTATGATTCGCCCGATCAGTTGTGTAACCTTGTGGAAGCTGCTTTCACGGAATTGCTTGAACGGGAGTTTCCGGATGTACTGACCGTTGAAGATAATCAAGCATTGCAAGAACAACTGACGCGCAATGAACTCTTATTCAATTATCACCCAATACCTGAAGCAGATCAGGCGTTTGCTGATTTTTTGGCGGCGGATGAACAGCGGTGTCTGGTGGTAACGGGCGGTTGCGGTCTTGGCAAGAGCGCTTTGTTGGCTCATTGGAGCGATTTGGTGAACAATGATATGCCGATGATTCCTATCTATCATCGCTTGGATAGTACTACATTGTCTTCTTATCCGGAAACGTTGGCGAGAATGTTAGCTTCCAAATGCCAGAACGCACTCAAGCATCAATCTTTGGGTGAAGAAAATTTGTTCGCGGCGGAAGTATCAAAAGAACTGGACTCGACCCAAAGCACTGCCAAATCCATCATGGACGCCGTGAGAAACTCGGTTTTGATGGGAGATGCTGGCTTGAACATTTTTTCAGGGAACACACTTCGAAACCTCAAGGAGATTGAAGAAGATTTGAATTCTATCCAAAAGTTCAGTCAGTTGTGGAGTGCGCTGGGTGCATCAAGATACCCTATCATTCTGTTGATTGATGACATCAGTTATCTGAATCCGACTGAAGCATCCCTGTTTTCTTTATTTGCATCTATTCCCCCGAACGTGAAAGTCGTGTTGAGCTTTTCGGCGTCATCCACTGCTTACCTGCCCTTTGTTCAGAATGGCTGCGCTCATTTCCAGTTGAATGGCTTTTCACAGGCGGATGCCAAGTCGTTCTCAAAGCAATATTTGTCTACTTACTCCAAGGCTTTGTCTGCACAGCAGGAAGATATTCTTGCTTCGTGGGTGCTGGCTAAACAACCGCGCTGTTTAAGTGTATTGCTCAACGAGCTGGTTTCGTTCGGTCAGTACGATGCTCTCAATGAATATATGCGTGGATATTGCCGGCTCAATGAGGTTGGGCAATTCTATGACAGTGTGCTACGGCGTTTGTCGGCTGATTATGGTTCCGAAGAGATTGGAAGAACGCTTCTGATGCTTTCACTTACTTTAGAAGGATTTACCGAAGATGAAGTGAAGAGCATGGCAGACATTAATCAGATACTTTGGTCGCAGTTGAGAGTGGAAATGAGCAGCTGGCTCACCAACAAAGGAGGACGATATTGCATTGGTGACACACAAATGGTAGAGGCGATCGAACGCTATTTCGCTCAAGATGACGAATGTATAGATGATAGTCGCCATGAAATTATTTCCGCTCTGCTGGATGAGGAAGAAATCCTTTCCCATCCGTTGACTTTTGCCGATTATAACTATCGCATGAAACAGTTCTGCTACCATGATTCGTATCGCTATAAAGTGGAGATTACCTATCAATGCTATAAGATGCAAGAATGGGATATATTGAAGGATTGGATTTGTGATGTGGAGATTTTCGAGATTCTGTATCGCACGAATCGTTCTTTGTTGGAAGATAGCTGGAAAGCGATCATGAACGACAATCCTGAAGTTACGCCTGAAGTCTATGCCGAATTGGACTTTGATGAGATCGATTCTTTTTTAATTCCTGTTATTGCTAATGATATGGCTACTTTCTTGAGCAGTTCTTTCCATCTGACGAAGGCGGCAGCTGCTGTGAGTGAGAAGAGTATGGAAGGTGCTGCTATGCCACTCATTGCCAAGTCGGTATTGAAGATGAATGAGGGATGCCGATATGCCCGTAATGAAGAATACGAAACGGCATGCGACTGTTTCCTGAAAGCATTGGTGATGCAGGAAAACATTGTACCGACTCCGGAACTGGAGATTGCCAACACCTGCCGAAATCTAGCTCTGGCATATTACTACAATGAGCAATACAATGAAGCAGTGATCTATCTGAATAGGGCGCTTGATTATCATGCGGCTTCTGCTGACGAGAAGAGTCAGGCAGAAGTCATTGAACTTTCCGAATATCTGGCTTATTGTGATTACTATAAGGATGAGGAAGAGAGTGCTGCCGAGAAATTCCGGAAAGTTGCTGAAATGCACGAGTCGTTGAATGGCAGACTGTCCGGTGGAGTGGCTAAATGTTTGCGTATGCAGGGTAAATGTCTTTATTATATCAAACGATACGATGAAGCATGGATGCTGATGAATCAGGCGTTGGACATTGCTATACAGATAGATAATAAAAAACAGATCGTCGCTTGTCATAAACAGTTGTATTATCTATGCAGGGAATTCAAACGGATGATGAATGAACGTGGCGATGAGCAGGCGTCTACTTTATTCTTCCGTGAGTCTCTTCTGCATGAAATGTGTTTCAGCGAAAAACCGCGTCTGGCGGAACTGACTGTCCGCTACGAGGCATTGAGATGTGATATTATGCAGCAGTATTACATGAATAAAGACTATGATAACGTGATTCGTATTGCAACGTCTTTGGATATTCACGATGATGCTGACCCTAATGCTTCCTGTCTGGTATATTATTACAAAGCACAGGCTTATGTGAAGTTGGAGAATTATCCAATGGCGAAAGAGGCTTTCTTCAGAGAGTTCGAACTGCGAAAGAAGTATTTGGGATGGGAGGAAGAAGATACGATTCTGGCTTGTCAGAACTTAGGGGTTTTGCACAGCTTTTGTAATGAACGGGAAGAGGCGCTGGCTTGTTTCCGTGAGGCGTACGGTCATGAAGTGAAAAAGAATGGCGAGGATTCTGAAATGGCGCAAAAGCTACTTCAATATATCAGCGTGGTTGAATCATAACGGAGGCATACTTCCCTTTTTTGTTAACTTTTACATTCCTGCTATACGGAAATCGACTTTATTTCCTTACATTTGCAGATATAAACTATCAACAGAAAGAAGAATGTCTAAATATCCCCTTTTAGGAATGACTCTTGTAGAGCTTCAATCATTGACAAAAAGACTGGATATGCCCGGCTTTGCTGCCAAGCAGATTGCATCCTGGCTTTACGAAAAGAAGGTAGCCTCGATTGATGATATGACTAATTTGTCATTGAAACACCGGGAGTTGCTCAAGCAGAACTATGAGGTGGGAGCGGAAGCTCCGGTAGATGAAATGCGCTCTGTAGATGGTACGGTGAAGTATCTTTATAAAGTGGGTGAGAACCATTTTGTAGAGTCGGTTTATATACCGGATGATGACCGGGCAACGTTGTGCGTGTCGTCACAAGTAGGTTGCAAGATGAACTGTAAGTTCTGTATGACCGGCAAACAGGGGTATACGGCTAACCTGACCGCCAGCCAGATCATAAACCAGATTCATTCGCTGCCGGAACGGGACAAACTGACTAATGTCGTAATGATGGGAATGGGCGAGCCGCTCGATAACCTGGATGAGGTATTGAAGGCATTGGAACTACTGACCGCTACCTACGGTTACGCATGGAGTCCGAAGCGTATCACGCTTTCTACAGTCGGGCTACGGAAAGGATTGCAGCGTTTTATTGAAGAAAATGACTGCCACCTTGCTATCAGCCTTCACTCTCCGCTGACCGTTCAGCGTGCTGAATTAATGCCGGCGGAAAAGGCGTTTTCAATCACCGAAATGGTGGAACTGTTAAAAAACTATGATTTTAGTAAACAACGTCGACTTTCGTTTGAATATATTGTTTTTAAAGGGCTCAATGATTCGCAGGTCTATGCCAAAGAGTTGCTGAAACTTCTTCGCGGGCTGGATTGCAGGGTGAATCTGATTCGTTTTCATGCCATACCGGGGGTAGATCTCGAGGGGGCGGACATGGATACGATGACCCGTTTTCGTGATTATCTGACGTCACACGGACTTTTCACCACTATCCGTTCATCCAGGGGCGAAGATATTTTTGCCGCTTGCGGTATGCTGTCGACAGCGAAACAGGAGAAAAATAATGAAAGTTAATATATAAAACCGAACATCATGAAAAAGTACTCTTTTATTTTATGCATCGCTTTGGTAGCCTTTGTCGTTGCATCTTGTGGTCTGAAAGGAAATCACACCTCTAGTGGTCGTGCTTACGAGCTTTTGGTTGTAGTAGATCACGGTGTTTGGGATCGTGCTGCCGGAAGGGCTTTACATGATGCGCTCGATGCTGATATGCCCGGTTTGCCGCAGTCGGAACCTTCTTTCCGGATTATGTATACTTCACCGAAAGATTATGATTCTACGCTGAAGTTGATACGTAACATTATTATTGTAGATATACAGGATATATATACGAAAGCCTCGTTCAAATATGCGAAGGACGTGTATGCCAATCCGCAGATGATATTGACTATCCAGGCTCCGAACGAAGAAGAATTCGAGAAGTTTGTGGAAGAGAACAAAAAGACGATTGTCGACTTCTTTACCCGTGCGGAAATGAACCGTCAGATTACGTTCCTGGAAGGGAAGCATAGTAACTTCATTTCGCAGAAAGTGGACAGTTTGTTCGGATGCGACATCTGGGTGGATGCCGAACTGGCTAATTCAAAGACCGGGGATGATTTCTTTTGGGCTTCTACCAACACAGGTAGTGCCGACCGTAACTTTGTGATGTACTCTTATCCGTACACTGACAAGGATACGTTTACCAAAGAATATTTTGTGCACAAACGTGACTCCGTGATGAAAGCCAATATCCCCGGATTCAAGGAAGGCGTTTATATGTCAACCGATAGTTTGCTGACCGATGTCCGTCCGATCAATGTACAGAACAGCTACACAATGGAAGCACGTGGCCTGTGGCGTATGAAGGGCGACTTTATGGGTGGCCCGTATGTATCTCATACTCGTCTGGACGAGAAAAACCAACGAATTATAACAGCAGAAATATTTGTTTATTCACCTGATAAAATGAAACGCAACCTGGTACGCCAGATGGAAGCATCTCTGTATACACTGAAACTTCCGAATGAAGTTCAGCAGAATCAGATTCCATTGGGAGAAGCATCTAAGGAAGCGGAACAAACTAATAAATAAAAACATGGAAGATAACAAGATAAGGATAGGTATCACCCAAGGAGATATTAACGGGGTGGGCTATGAGGTGATTCTTAAGACATTTTCCGACCCTACGATGTTGGAACTATGTACTCCGATCATTTATGGCTCACCGAAAGTAGCGGCTTATCATCGCAAAGCACTGGATATACAGACCAATTTCAGTATTGTCAACTCTGCTACCGAAGCGGGGTACAACCGTTTGAGCGTGGTGAACTGTACGGATGATGAGGTGAAAGTGGAATTTTCCAAACCCGATCCCGAAGCCGGTAAAGCTGCGCTGGGGGCTTTGGAACGTGCCATCGAAGAATATCGCGAAGGGTTGATAGACGTTATCGTAACAGCTCCGATCAACAAACATACGATTCAGTCGGAAGAGTTCTCCTTCCCCGGACATACGGAATATATCGAAGAACGTCTGGGTAATGGTGATAAGTCATTGATGATTTTGATGAAGAATGACTTCCGGGTGGCTTTGGTGACGACACATATCCCTGTCAGAGAGATCGCGACTACGATTACCAAAGAACTGATTCAGGAGAAACTGATGATATTCCATCGTTGCCTGAAACAGGATTTCGGTATCGGCGCTCCGCGTATTGCGGTGCTCTCTCTCAATCCTCATGCCGGAGACGGTGGTTTGTTGGGAATGGAAGAGCAGGAAGTGATTATCCCTGCCATGAAAGAAATGGAAGAGAAAGGAATCCTTTGCTACGGTCCTTATGCGGCCGACGGCTTTATGGGTTCGGGCAATTATACTCATTTTGACGGTATCCTGGCGATGTATCACGATCAGGGGCTGGCTCCGTTCAAGGCCTTGGCTATGGAAGACGGGGTGAACTATACGGCAGGCCTGCCGGTAGTACGTACTTCTCCGGCTCATGGAACGGCATACGATATTGCAGGCAAGGGAGTGGCTTGTGAAGATTCTTTCCGTCAGGCAATCTATGTTGCCATCGATGTGTTCCGTAATCGTCAGCGGGAAAAAGTGGCTCGTGCCAATCCGTTGCGTAAACAGTATTACGAGAAACGTGACGATAGTGATAAACTGAAGCTGGATACAGTAGACGAAGATTAAAAACGAGTGATGACGAGAGCAGAGATACAACAAGTGAAACAGCGTTTCGGTATTATTGGAAATACCGAAGCATTGTCGCGCGCCATAGATGTTGCCATTCAGGTAGCTCCTACCGATTTGTCTGTGCTGATTACCGGAGAAAGTGGAGTCGGAAAAGAAAGTTTTCCGCAGATTATTCATCAATATAGCCGGAGGAAGCATGGACAGTATATTGCTGTCAACTGTGGTGCTATTCCGGAGGGCACGATTGATTCCGAACTGTTCGGGCATGAGAAGGGTGCGTTTACCGGTGCGATTGGCGCTGTCTCTTATACACATCTGA
>ERZ1504265.609-NODE-609-length-12947-cov-3.493329_pt1 | contig 12947 bp, 8 predicted proteins | sample MGYA00575507_ERZ1504265 | MGnify/ENA primary metagenome ERZ1504265 (study PRJEB39906, sample SAMEA3182091) | gut metagenome | biome: human; feature: gut; material: Stool; isolation source: human stools | place: Canada | collected 2013-03-11 ... | reverse complement strand
TAGTCCATGTATTGAAATCGTCACTTTGTGCCCATGCAGAAAATGATATTCCAAACAACAGCACAAATAATAGCCAAGTCTTAGTATTTAATATTATTCTACTCATTGATTTTCGGGTTAAAGTTACAAAGATAACAAATTATCTCCGGCAAAGAAAAAGCATGATACTGAAATAATACTGAAAAACTGTTTGCGTTTCATTAAAAGGAACATGTTGTTTCTCGGTGTGAAACAGGTCGTTCCTTTAAAAGAAACGACCCGTTGGTTTAAAAGGGAAAAGTCCCTTTTTATAAAGCATTGTTATTCAAATCATTACTTCGGCTTCACATTCCACACCAATAAAGCGAAAAATACAGACAATAAAGCCGCTCCTATCCAAAACCAATTGATATAAGTGAAATCATAAACATCGACTCCATTCTGAACCGTCTTCTGCCCCTCTATCAGAACACCACTCATTACATCCTGTAATCCGGCCCCAATATAACTGGCAATGCCGACTACCCCCAATGCTGCTCCCGACGCATTACGGGGAGCAATATCGACTGCCATCAGGCCACCCAGAAAACAAATGAGAACTCCGATACCCAAACCGAAAAGAACCATAGCCAACACATCTATCCAAAAGTGTACACCGGGAACCAACAAGAACAGGCTAAGTGCAAGAACATTCATCAATCCGAAAATCAGGGCGGGAACATTTCGACGACCGCCAAATAACTTGTCAGAAATAACACCCGAAAATATGGTACCTACGATACCACAGACTGGACAAATGGAAATAATGAAGCTGGCATCCAACGTGGAATATCCTTTTTGCGCTTCTAGATAAAAAACACCCCAGCTATTGATAGCATAGCGACTGATATACATAAAAGCACTCGAAAGAGCCAGTATCCAGATGGCAGGCATCATCAATACCTGGCGTTGGGCTTTATTAAAGTCTGTCGTTTCCACCACACTCATCTCCTCTTTCTGTTTTGGAGCATTTACAGGAGGAAAGCCCTGACTCTCGGGAGTGTCATGGAAGAACTTCCACACAATTAAAGCACCAAGCAAACCAACAATACCGGCACCGAAGAAACCGTACCTCCACCCCAATACACTAACGATAGACGCAACAATTAGGAAGGTCAACGCCTCACCGATATTGTGGCTGGCAGACCAAAATCCGTAATAGGAACCTCGTTCTTTGTCCGTGAACCAACGGGAAAGTCCCACTACACAAGAAGCAGCACCCATAGACTGAAACCAGCCACTAATCCCCCAAAGGAGAGCAAACAGAATAAAAGAATGGGTAAAACCCAGGCACAAGTTCACTAAAGCAGTTACCAGTAAACCGGTAGTCATAAAGCGGTTGATATTGCTACGGTCAGCCAGAAAACCATTCGTAAATTTTCCAAGGGCGTAAGTAAAGAACAATACCGAACCGATAATTCCCAGTTCCGTTTCGGAGAAAATTCCTTCATCTACGATGGGCTTCTTCACGACATTCAGGCTAAGACGACAAACATAGTACATGCCGTAACCGAAAGTGGCTGAAAGGAAAGTAGACCATTTCAGGTATTTCAGACGACGGGCATCGGAATGAAGATGTTGTGAGCCGGATGAAGACAAAGCTTCCCCGTTACAAGGTCTCGGTGAAGAGACCTTGTAAAAGTTTATAAGTTGTTTCAACATGAAAAAGTCTATTTAGTCGTGAAGTTTCTTTTTGCGCAGATACTCCAATAAGAGGGCAGGACGGTCAGTTTGAATTAATTTGGCTCCCTGATTAATGATCCATCCCCAGCTTTCATCCGGTTGATGAAGTTCTACTGCACGGTCGTCATCATGACCACCACATAATTCGGGCCAAAGAGAGTTTATAAACAACTTAGAACCCGTATCACGCACTTTTTTTATCAGGTTAAGCACCTCAGGACTATCATTATCAAACACTAACTCATAAGCAGCAGGCTTCATGTGAGTCTTGTAACTGTCAATAATAGCTTCGGCTCCTTTTTTATGCAACTGTACAATAGGCATAAAAATCACTTTATCCAATACAGCACCGTTTTCGGCTTTCACTTGTTCATAAGGAAGGCCGGCTTTGATAACACACTGGTCAACCGTTCCCGTCTTTTCGAGTACAATATAAGCTTCCTGAAAATAATCATACCCCTTATCAATATTTACCATGATCTTACCTTTGCAGAGCAACATCACTTCTTCCAATGTAGGAATCTGATGTCTTGTCTTACAAGCTACTCCATTTTTAAGACGCATTGCTTTCAATTCGGCCAATGTATAATCTTCCACCAGTCCTTTTCCAGACATGGTACGATTGATCGTTTTATCATGCATCACTACTAAATGTCCGTCTTTGGTTCGTTTCAAATCGATCTCCACCATATCGACACCCATATCAATGCAATTCTGTATACCTTGCAATGAGTTTTCCGGGGCATTACGCCAGTCAGCCCGGTGGGATACAACCAATATTTTATCTGGATGATTTCCCAGCAGATTTTCTCTGATTTCAGCTATTCTATTTTGAGCAACAGCCAGTTGCACCAAACACAGAAGAAGTATGAAGTTACATATCCGTTTCATAAGTTCAAGCATTAAGAATTTTAATTCAGTTTATTGTTTTTCCAGACTAGTTTTTCTCCCCACATTGGTACATAAGTCTGTTCACAGTTAATCTTCGAAGCCCGTTCGAGTGCCATATCCAATGACCATCTTGATTCATCAACACCTGCATGAGCCAGTTCCAAGATATGTGATAACAAGACATAATCGGGCTCCACCTGTCCCGCACCTGAACCCAGAATATTATTTTCGGTCAGAGCATTGGGAGCATAACGCGGTATCAAAACATTCACATGAGAAGCCAGATTCGTATATTGTTCCGGTTTATAGTTAGAGTCTCCTACATGCATAAAAACGAAATTACCGGTATCTTCCCCACAATCGATCGAAAACACAGTCACAAAATTAGATAACCCGGCATTGTTATGGTCAGTGATACAGGTTTTAATCTTGAATTTTCCAATTTCATAATCTTTATCCCCCTTTGCAGTATAAGGATATGTCGTGTCTTTCAAATAGTTGGATAACACCGGTTTACCTAAATCAAACATAGCCTGGATAAGATCATTACTATAATGATCGGAGTGCTTGTGTGTAACACAGAGAAAATCAATATAAGGTGCCAGCTCTTTCGCCCAACGATGAGAAATGTCAATAGCAAAACATCCTGACGGAGTTTTTACCACATACCCCATATTATAGAGTAACCAGATCGCTGCCGTACCATTTTCTACTTTTGAGTTTTTAATTCCATCCATTACACGATCAAATGCACTCCGATAAAAATAGATAATCGGATCACACTTTTCCATACTCGTACTTGCCTGATCGAAGCCATTCAGATAACTGATGAAATAATCATCTTTACACTTATCCGCATATCCCTGGATCTTGGTCAAAGTAGTGGTACGTCCGGTATTGACAATCAAAGGAGAAGAACTCCACAACTGTTGTGCAGTGGCATCTACTTCCTCTGCCAATTGCGTAAGAATTCCTTCATGACCAGTTTCGGTACTGTTGTTGTCATCATCATCACAAGCAACAAAACCTATTGCCAAAAGACAAAACAGTAAATATTGTATTTTTCTTATTATATCCATCTTATTTCTGATTTTTATAGTCATTAATTATTTTATTGAAAGTCTCAACCACCCGTTCCGGTGTCGGACGCGTATTGTCGTTTTCATGGTCTTTGGTAGCTTCATACATGAAAACCCCTTCATAGCCGATTCCTTCGAGTGCATGCATTAACTTTCCCCATTGAATGTCACCTTGTGTAGGAAGCCAATGACACTCGTTGACAAAATCAAAGTCCGAAGCGTGTATAGTACCTATACGTTCACCAACAGTTTCTACAAAATGCCCTGTCGTCCCTTTAGTATAATGATTGGTATCAAAACAAACCTTCACACCCGGAGTATCTTTGATTATTTCCAAAAGCTCTTCAGGAGTATTACCCAGACAAGTTCTCGGCAGATTTTCGATGCACAACTGTGCTCCTATTTGATCCGCATATTTTTTCAGATAAGCGATAGACCTGGAAGCGTTAGTTATTCTTTGTGCCCGAATACTGTCAGCAATAGGCTCGGAACTAGGATGCAGTACCAAACATTTCGGCTGAAATTGAGCACACTGTCCAATCATCTCCGCCATAAAATCTACATTTTCTTTCCTTTTCTTTTCATCCAGCACCGATATGTCCAACGTGCGTGAGAAAGGAAGATGTATAGACCAGACCTTGATACCGGCACTATCAATTTTTGCTTTCATATCCCGGATACGAGGAACAACTTCATCTGCCGGAACTCCTCTATAACACTGGTTAAATGCTACTTCCACATACTCTACCCCCACAGACCGGGCTTGAGAAAAGTCTGTGGAAGCAGGTACTTTCCACAAAGCTGTAGTCGTACCTACTTTATATTTCTGTGCATATAAACCCATTGTCATCGCCATAAATAAGATAAAAACAGGAACTCTCATTATCGCTTACTTTTGACGGTTTGTACCTTGAATATCACCACCACGAATACTCCAGGAGTCTGTTGCTAATGTCTTATTGACAGCAAAAGCCTTTATCGAACCGATATTATTAGATCCGATCGTTCCGCAATAAAGCCGTCTGTCCGGACCAATGCTAACAGCTGCCATGACCTGTTGTCCCACAGTCTCTTCAAAAACAATGTTTCCATTAGTGATGTCAAGTCCCAGCACTTTGTTATTCGATTGGGTACCTATATAAAGAATACCATCCGTACTCAAAGCACCTCCACTGTAGTTCAAATTGTTACCCACATTTTTCTCCCAGATTTTAGATCCGCTGGCATTTACTGCATGAACAGTCTGCGATCCTTTTTCAGTAAAATAGACATTGCCATTTTTATCAGCAATCGGGAAATAAGCATCTCCTTTTGTAGTCGGATACGTCCATTTCTTTGTTCCGTTTGTCATATCAACAGCAACGAGTCCTCCGTTTTTCAAAGTCGCATAAAGTACCTGATCCTTCAAAGCAAACGTAGCTTGTTCTGTCACATTCACTTCTTCCAATTTCCAATTCTGCTCTTTATTCGGTTTAAAAGAATAAATGGCTGCACTTGTACCTGCATAAACATTTCCGGCTTTATCAATAGCCACAGCACTACCGGTTGCTCCGTCAAGCGATTGTTGCCATTTAATAGCACCACTGGATGCATCCAGCGCATACAACGTACTCTTATTGGTGAGACAGTAAAGAACACCATCGGCCGACAATGCAGGGAAAGCTCCTATCGCAGCATCCAATTTTACTGCCCACTTTTGAGTTCCGTTCGGATTAATAGCATATACATTATTAATAGTGGCATTTCTTACACACTGATAGATTGTACCATCAGGAGCCACCAACGCACCTCCGCCATAAGTTATCTGACTGATAGCAAACACCCACTTGAATTCACCGCTCACTACGTCAATAGCAAATAAATGACCCGCAGGAGTAGATGTCGGGATATACATTGTTTTTCCATCCGGAGAGAACACCGGATTGGAGGTCTTTACATATCCGGTAAGTCCACCGAAGTTCAAATCGACAGAATTCCATTTATAATTGCCGACCGTGACAGTCAGACTGCCCGACTCGGTGGTATTATTAACATAAGTCACCGTTACAGCCACTGTATAAGTACCGGTAGTAGCAAAAGCATGCACCGGATTGTTTTCTCCCGATGTCGTACCATCACCAAAATCCCAACTTACCGATTTCACTTCACCAGCCATGAAATACATATCGTTATAAGCAAAGGTAGAAGGCTCCCACACAACCAGTTCCGTACTAGCGAGAATAGGATAGATCAATCCGGGAGTAGCAGAAGTTTCCACCGCAATAGAATTGCCTGTAGGATAAACACAGACTACATTGAATGTATATTCCTGATCGTTAGTCAAACCATCAACGATGTATTCTTCCAATGAAGTATCATCCAGATTGATAATCTGATTACCGGGATTCACGGTAACCTGATAGCGAGTGAAACGTTCACTCGCAGGTTTCGTCCATCTCAAACGCACTCTTTCATTGCCGGCTGCTGCCGTCAGATCAGAAATCGGATATCTTGCATTCTTCGGTGTACAGGCAGCAGTAGTTTTACTGGCCAATCCTCCCGCATAACGAGGTTGCACAGAAAAAGTGTAAGCAACATCGTTCACCAGATTATTGATAGTGGCAGTCATTGTTTTTGCATCCACAGTCATCTCGCCTCCTTCCGCTTCTGATGATCCGGAAGTCCAAAGAATCAAATATTCATTCGGACGGGCTTTCTCGTATGCTTCCCAGGAAAGAGTCACATTCATATCTCCGGCTGTTGCCGTTAGTGACTTCAGTTCATATAAATCGAAACTTGCCTTTGGCAGATCTTCTTCACAAGCAGTAAAGACTACCGTGAAAATAAACAACAAGCTATATAGTATTTTTTTCATCGTTTGATTTCTTTTAGTTTAATCCTATTAATATCCCGTATTCTGCCACAACAGTTCTGTGTTGTTTATTCTTTCCAACTCCGTTTTTGGAATAGGATACAGGAATTGATAGTCCTGAATAATATGTCCTTCTGCTTTCATAGCCTCCTTAGCACCTCCCATACGTACCAAATCGAACCAACGCTGTCCTTCATAAGGAAACTCCTGTTGACGTTCCAACATAATCGCTTTACGGAAGCTATCCTGATCGGGAAGCTCTGTTATCTGAAGCGGAGACAATCCGGCACGAGTATGCACAGCATTCAAAGCAACCATAGCTTCTGAATTCTGCAAATTACTATAACTGATTTCATTCAAAGCTTCAGCGTACATTAACAGCACATCGGCATAACGGAGAATAATCTGGTCATTACCGACTGTATTATAGGTCGCACTTTTGACATCCTTAAATTTATTCATCACGCATACTTTATCTTCCACCTTTACATAGGTAATCAGATTCTTGCGCTTATCCCCATCTTTGTAGCACTCTTTCAGAGACTTTGTCTGATTGGTATCATCAGTCAGATTAATAATAGAGAACCAATATCCATGTCCTTCTCCTTCAACATCCTTATTAAAGCGAACAGCAAAAATAATCTCATCGTTCATTTTATTGTTCACGTCAAACACCTGTTCGGGAGTAGTCATTAAAGAATACCGACCCACTAGTTGGGATAGCACATTGCGAGCCTCCGTCCATTTATGGAAAGTCAGGTAAATCTTGCCGAGCAATGCCATTGCAGCACCGGAAGTCACTCGTCCCATATCGGCACTTGTATAAGAAGACGGCAACATATTTTCATTAATAACCTGATTCAAATCACCGACAAGAAAATCATAAACCTGTTGATCGGAACTGCGCCCGATTTTAAGAGCTTCAGCCACCGTCACCACTTTATTAGTCATCGGTATCCCTCCCCATAAACGATACATATTAAAATAAGTAAGGGCACGGATAAAAAGAGCTTCGCCTTTATATTGTTTTTTCAGAGTTGCGTCGAAGTTGGCCTCATCAATTCTATCTAATACAAGATTGCAACGATAGACTCCATTATTAAAGTTCGCCCAGGCATCTTCCAAAATTCCGTTAGAGGCTTTATCTGCAAACTGATCGATATCATAACGGTCTTGTGTTCCGGCAGTGGGCGCACTCAATGTCAAATTATCACTCCGATATTCGCAACACTCTGTAAAATAGGAAACTTGTGTCTGCAATTTGGAGTAACATCCTATCACGGCTACATTAAAATCTTCCGCTGTCTTATATACCTTGTCGGTAGGCACACTGCTACTCGGTTCTAAATCGAAGAAACTATCTGTACAAGCAACTGATAACAAAGCAGTTGACAGGAATAGTATTAGTTTATATTTTTTCATATAACGTGTATTTTAAAGGATGATTAAAGTGTTATGTTCAGCCCGAACAAGAATGTTTTAGCCAATGGATAAGTTCCATAATCCTCACCCGGTGAAAGAGAATTACTCGGACGTGCATTTACTTCCGGATTATATCCGCTATAATTAGTCGAAGTCCATAAGTTTTGTCCGGAAACGTAAACTCTTAATTTTTCCACGAAAAAGCGTTGAGTCAAGTTCTTCGGCAAAGTATATCCTAGTGTCACATTCTGCAGTCGCAGATAAGAACCATCTTCAAGATGCCAAGTTGAAGTACGACCATTATAACCCTTTGACTTACGATTGGCACGGTTCACCTGACCGTTTCCCGGATCTTCCGGACTTTTCCAACGATTCAAGGCTATAGTGGTGCCATTGGTATTACCTTCCAGATTATCAATGTAACGACGATTCAGATTCAGAATCTCATTACCATATACTCCTTGAAAATTAAAATCAAGGTCAAACCCCTTAAACCAGACTTTACCACCAAACCCATAGGTAAAATCGGGCATATAGTTACCCACGATTGTACGATCTTTATCCAAATCCATCACTCCATCCCCGTCTACATCCACAAAGCGGAAATCTCCCGGCTGGGTATTGCTGAAATGAGGATACTTTTTTAATTCTTCTTCATTGGAGAAAATTCCATCCTGCACCAACAGATAATAACATCCGATGGGTTCACCGACTTTCGTTATGTAATAAGCATGATCTACGCTACCGGTAGATATGATAGGAGCATTACCCGGACCGAGTGCCTTCACTTCGTTCGTATTAGTGGCATAATTAGCATTAAACGAATAACCGAAATCTTTAGTTATATTCTTCTGTGAGGTCAAAGCAACTTCCCATCCCCTATTATTCACTTTACCGATATTCATCAATGCAGTGCTATATCCGGTCAAGTGGGGAACTGGTACATTCAACAACATATTAGAGGTATTGGTATTATAATAATCCACAGTCAGTCCCAGCAATCCTTTGAACATCTGCAAATCAACACCCACATTCACCATCGCATTCTTTTCCCAACTCAAATCTTCATTCTTTATGGTACTTGGCTTATAACCATTCACCAATTGTCCGTTACCTGTGCCAAGCACATAATTATCCAAAGCCATCAGAGACAAATGATCATAATTACCAATCTGGAAGTTACCGGTCACTCCATAACTCGCTCTTAACTTCAAATCATCAACAAACGACAGACACTTAGCCTTCATAAAGAAGTCTTCTCCACTTATTCTCCACGCCAAAGAAGCTGAAGGAAAATATCCCCACCGATTATTCTTGCCAAAACGGGAAGAACCGTCTGCACGAATAGCCGCCGAAGCCATATATTTACCTTTATAGCTGTACTGCATACGCGCCAGATAAGAAGCAATCGTCCATTGGGTTTTATCGGATGCACCTTTCGTCACCGTACCTCCGGAAATTGTTTGTATATAGTCGTTCGGGAAATCGGTCGCCGTCACATTATCTCCTTTATATGTCTCTTTTTGAGCCGACTGTACTAAGACCACATTGATGGAATGAGCATCTTTAATCGTTGTGTTATAATTGATTTTATTCTCCACCAACCAGTTGAAATAAAAACCTGATGAACTGTAGGCTGTCGGATTTGACTTTACATCATAATACTTTTGTCCCAATAAAGGAAGTTCCGAAGAACGATATTGGTCATTATGCGAACCATAATAATCGCCACCAAAAGAAATGTTATAAGTAAGCCCCTTATACAACTCCAATTCAGCAAAAACTTTTCCGACAATCGCCATACGGTCTACAACATCCGATTGTAAGTTTGCCATGGCTACCGGGTTCAATACGGCATTATGCTGATAGTCATTTCCAATTCTCCAATAGCCGTTTCCCTGATAATTATAGCTGCCATCCGCATTATACACCGGCCATACCGGAGGCATCATCAATGCCGATTGCACAATACCATTAGATCCGGAAGCATCTACCCGATTGGAAGTAGAATAGGAAGGCGAGAAATTCAGACCAAATTTCAGTCTTTTATATTTCCCGTCCAAATTCATACGCATACTATATTTCTTAAAGTCGGAATTAATTATAATACCCTCTTTATCATAATAGTTGGCAGAAATGAAATAGCCGACTGTTTTTCCTCTGCCGGAAATAGAAACATTGTGGCTGGTAGTAGCAGCAGTACGAAAAATAGCATCTTGCCAATCCGTATCCGTCAACCCCTTATCACCATTCAGATAGGGAAAGAGTTCGGTAGGAATACGTTCCCATGAGTTCGGGCGCATTCCGTTCGGGTCATCCGGTGACCCTCCGGGATTAGCATCCAGATAAGCGTTGTCATGACCATCCTTTGCAAATTCGGCAAACTGATATGCATTCATCATTGAAAGTTTCTTCGAAACACTCTGGATGCCATAATATCCATCATACTGCACTTTCATCTTTTCCGATTGTCCCTGCTTGGTCGTGATAATAATGACACCGTTGGAACCGCGACTACCATAAATAGCTGCCGACGAAGCATCTTTCAAAACTTCCACAGATTCGACATCATTATTATTCAGATTGGCAAATCCACGTTCTACCGGCACGCCATCAATAATATAAAGAGGATCACTACCGGCATTAACCGTACTGATACCACGAACACGGATACTTACACTTCCCTCCGGATCACCACTTGGCTGTGTAACCTGTACCCCCGGCATCTTACCCGCCAACGCCTGACGAAAGTCTGAAGCAGAAACGTCCGCAATTTGTTCAGCTTTCACGGAAGAAATAGAAGTAGAGACGTCTCTTTTCCTCTGAACTCCATATCCCACCACTACTACCTCATCAATCATCTTACTATCTTCTACCAACGTGATTTTCGCCGTATTTTTATCCTTTGCAGAGATATTTACCGTTTTATATCCAATATAAGAGATGGTCAATGTTGCAGACTCCGGTACATTCATGATTGAGTAACGTCCGTCGATATCGGTAATCGTACCACTACCCTCTCCCTTAATCTGCACACTGGCACCAATCACCGGTTCTCCTTTATCATCTGCAACAATACCTTGTATAGTACGTGTACGTTGAACAGTTTCTTCTTTCTTAAGCGGCTGTTTGCTAACAGCAATTGTATGATCGGTCCTATTGAAATAAAGCTTGGCCTGGGAAGTAATTTCTCCCAGAATCTGTTTTAATGAAGCATTTTTAATGTCGAAAGAAACTCTCGGAGCCTTGTTCACCGTCTCCTGATCATAGAGAAACTTAAAATTAGTCTGTTTGCTGATTTTATTGAAAACACTCTCTACCGGCTCGTTTTGCACACGAAGCGTAATATCATGCTCTTTCAATGTCTGAGCAGCAGCCGGAGCTATTAAAATGAAGGTGAATAGTAAAAAAGCTAAAAACGAACAGCTATTTTTACTTATCCCTTTACAAATAAGAAGATTATTCATAAATTTGTGCGTTTTAGTAATTGACTAAAGTTATTAAAAACAAGCAACGTGCGATACGTTATTCATTTGGGTCGAAGCTTATGAATATCCGTCCGGATTGCGGATAGAGGCATTCCTTTGGAGTGCTTCTATCATTTTGGGGAGGTTCATGAAGGAGCTGTTTTCATCTATTATTTTTTAAAAGGTTAAACATTATCTATTATTCATCTCATTCTTTATAAAGAAGCACATGGATGCCCTCTTTCTTATATTTGATATCACCGCTGATAAATTCAATGGATTTAAGTACCGCTTCCAGACTCTTGTTATCATGTTCGCCGGTAATCAAGTTGTTGAAATCCTGACCGGAAGCAAAAGTAATCCGGCAATTATATACCCGTTCCAGTTCCTTTGCCACATCGCGGATAGGTGTACTGTAAAAACGTAACCCGCCTTTCATCCAGACAGCCACTCCCCTATCCTCCGTTTTCTTACTATATTCTCCGGAAACAGTATTGATAAGCACCTGTTCTTTAGCAGTCAGCCTCATCATCGCTTCCGGTAAATCAACCTGTACCTTACCACTCTCCACACTCACAGACACTATTTCATCTGTTGAATAGGATTTTACATCAAATCGGGTACCTAACACCTGAACATCCAGCCGCTTCGTCCTCACAATAAATGGCATCTTTTCATTGCGGGCAACACGGAAATATCCCTCACCTTCAAGTTCCACTTCACGGAGATCTCCAACAAAACGATCCGGATAACGCACTTGCGAACAAGAGTTCAGAACCAAAAGAGTTCCGTCCGGCAAAGTCACTTGTCTTTTCTCACCAAAGGAAGTGGTGATTTCAGCCAGTGTGACCTGTTGTGCATTCATATACCGGAAAAAGTTGACACTCCCTATGATAATGGCTATTACAGCCGCTGTACTGACTGCCACCACAGAAGCCCGGCGGAACCATGTACGTTTTTTGTGTTCAATACGCTTCAGTAATTGGCGTGCCTCTCTCTTATATTTTTCCCGCTCCAAATCATTACCAGGTTGCAGGTTCCCGGATTCTTCCCAAACCTCTGCTGCCAGTTCGTCCAATATATCTTGGTTTTCTGAATCCTTAATACTTTGCAACAACTGTGAAGCATCATCCCGGGTATAAAGATCATCCAGATAGCGATGCAATTTATCTTTTTCTGTTTTAGTATCTTTCATCATATATTCAAAATAAGGATATTAATTTCCTTCCCTTTGTATAAGTAATACACAAAAGTAAGAAAGAGCTAGGGTGTGATTAACATTTATTATAAATTCAAGCACAATAGAATCAAAAATACATCGGCTGATGTACTTGAATATTTAGTCAAATAGGAACGAATCACTTTTAGAGAAAGAGAAATATGTTCTTGCACTGTATGAACTGAAACGCCCAATGCTTCGGCTATTTCTTTATGAGACATCTGTAGTTCACGGCTCATTTTAAATACCTCACGCTGGCGGGGCGTTAATTGCTCCAATGCACGGGCAATAATCTCTTTCAAATCATTGAGCAGAAT
>ERZ1504265.596-NODE-596-length-13184-cov-5.055983_pt1 | contig 13184 bp, 9 predicted proteins | sample MGYA00575507_ERZ1504265 | MGnify/ENA primary metagenome ERZ1504265 (study PRJEB39906, sample SAMEA3182091) | gut metagenome | biome: human; feature: gut; material: Stool; isolation source: human stools | place: Canada | collected 2013-03-11 ... | reverse complement strand
GAGCCTCTACTGTAAACACTTTGCCTCCACGCACTTTCACCTCTATCTTCTTAAAACGCGGGCTTCCGAAAGCAAATACACCGTCAGACGGGTTTACCTGATAGAATCCCATAGCCGAAAGAAGATACCAGGCAGACATTTGTCCACAATCTTCATTACCGATAATGCCATCCGGCCGGTCTGTATAGAAGTCATTCATGATGAAACGAACTTTTTCAGCCGTTTTCCACTGCTCACCGGCATAGGTGTAGAGATAGGCAATGTGATGACTCGGCTCATTGCCGTGTGCATATTGTCCGATAAGACCGGTAATGTCGCTGGAAGCGCCTTCACCCATACTGTCATTGTTCGTAAAGAAACTGTCGAGCTTGGAAGTAAACGGTTTGTCACCGCCGAACAGGCTAATCAATCCATAAGGATCTTGCGGAGCAAAAAAAGTATATTGCCATCCGTTACCCTCGCAAAAATCACCGACTCCATGAATAGAACGTGCCGGATCATAAGGAGTACGCCAGGAACCATCCTCCAGTTTCGGACGAATGAAGTGGATAGAAGAATCGAAATAGTTCTTATAGTAATGAGCACGTTTTGAGAATGTTTCATAATCAGCCGTCTTTCCCATCTTTTGTGCCATAGCGGCAATCCCCCAGTCATCTACTGCATATTCCATAGCGATAGAAGTGGCTTCGTGAACTTTATCTGCCGGAATGTATCCTTTTGCCAGCACATAAGGAACTCCATTCTGCCTTTCATAAGTGGCTGTCGCTTTCATTGCTGTCAAGGCTTCTTCCGCATTAAATCCGGTAAATCCTTTCAGGTAAGCATCTGCAATCACCGGAACAGAGCTATACCCCGGCATACAATTTGTTTCACCGCTCATCAAAGGCCAGATAGGAAGTTTGTCCTGTTGCCTATAAATAGAAAGCATTGAATTGACTACATCGTCTACCAACTCGGGTTGGATGATAGTCATCAGAGGATTCAGAGCACGATAGGTATCCCACAGGGAGAGAGTCGTATAGTTCGCCTTCTTCGGGTCTGTATAAATCATATCATTCATCCCCCGATACTCACCATTGACATCACAATACAGCGTCGGAGCGATCATCGTGTGATAGTGTGCGGTATAAAAGACACGTTTGGCAGCCTCGTCATCTGATTCTACGGTCATCTTTTCCAGTTGCTTGTTCCAACGTTCGCTGCTCATCTTCACAACTTTGTCGAAGTCCCAGTGAGAGAGTTCAGCTTGCAGGTTCATCGCTGCATTCTCACAACTGACGGAGGAAATAGCCACTTTAATCTTCACTTCCTTCACATGGCCGAAAGTCAGTACACTTTTCACCGATTCAACCTTCAGCTGGTCCCAGGGTTTGGGTGTATTATCATCATAAGCAGTAAATTTCTCTATCTTCTGATCGCTCTTCAGTACAAAGTATACCTTTCGGGACGGGCTCCATCCTCTGACATAGCGATAGCCCTCCACTGTATAATCATCCACTTTACGGATATAGCTATCATAAGCATTGGAGCCGTTGCCTTCGCGCAGGTCAATCAGTATGGAAGCCGGTTTCCCTTCCGGATAGGTATAACGATGAAAGCCTACCCGGTCAGTAGCTGTCAGTTCGGCCTTGATATTGTACCTGTCCAGAAGTAAGGAATAATATTCCGGACGGGCTATCTCATTATCATGCGAATATTTCGACGCATATCCATCACGTATATCGTCCTGATTGCCTCTGGGAGTACGGATCTCATTGAGAGGCATAATCAGAATATCCCCCAGATCAGTACATCCCGTACCGCTTAAATGCGTATGTGAGAAACCAATCAGGATGCTGTCGGAATAATGATATCCCGAACACCAGTCCCAGCCTTTATGAATATTGTTAGGTCCGAGTTGTACCATACCATAAGGGACACTCGTACCGACAAATACGTGCCCGTGAAAACCGGAACCGATATAGGGATCGACATACTGTAGCAATCCCTCACTCTTTGAATAGTCCTGTTTCGCCACTCCGCTCGTTGTCATAGCCAAAAAACAGGAAGCAGCCATTAATAGTTTAAATGTGTTCATCTGTATCTTTCTTATTTAGTTAGAATTTCCAATTACATCGCAAAGGAAGGCGGAACGGCATCGTCTCCGGCAGCCCAGGCTTTATTCGGACGTTTACCCATCACAAATTCCAATACTCCACCCTTCATGAGGTCTTCGTGGCTGAACCATGACTGATCCCATACCTTTCCATTCAGCTTTGCCGACTGAATAAACTTATTTTCCGGTGAATAATTCCGGCACACGATCTGAAAAGTTTTTCCGTTACTCAACCGAATAGTCTGATTCTCAAATACCGGGCTTCCAATCACATACATCGGCAGACCGGGAGTAACCGGATAAAATCCCATCATCGAGAAGACGACGAACGAAGTCAATCCGCCTCCGTCTTCATCCCCGGGAATACCCATCAGATCATTGCGGAACCATTGCGTCAACAAGTTACGCACCCGCTTTTGAGTACGCCAAGGTTGTCCGGCATAATTATAAAGATAAGGAATGTGCATGGCAGGTTCATTTCCCATCGAGAACTGACCGACATTACCCGTATGGTCACCAAACTGATGATGAAAATCCGGTCGTCCTTTCCCTAAAGGAGTACTATACATTCGTTCCAGTTCTTCTACGAAACGCTCCTTTCCACCCATCATATTCACCAGATCGGCTACATTGTGAGGAAGATCCCACCGATACACCCAACCGTTATTTTCATCATACGCATCGCGTCCGCCTACTCCGCTGGAATAGCGATAATCAAATGGCTGGATAAAGTTTCCAAACGAATCTTTCGGATGGAAGAAACAGGTTTCTTTATTAAATATCTTGTGATAGTTCAGGCTTCGCTTCAAGAAATAGTCTGCCTCTTTTTTATCTCCCAAAGCTTGGGCGATATTTCCCAGACACCACTCGTCATACACTGTTCCCAGAGTAACCGCTGCCGGCTGTCGTCTTTCCCACGAATGCACTTCGGGCACTGTTTCTTGCTCACCTACGGCAAGTGCGGGAAAGTATCCATGGTCTTTATAGAACTGATCCAATACTCCGGCAGGTTTGGACGACCAGGGAGCCAGTGTTTTTTCAGTAATGGCAGCTTTACAGACTTGATAGGCTTTTGCCAGATCAAATGAGCGCATTCCCTTATTATACGCATCAAGCACCGTCGCCACACCATGATTGCAGTTCATACGACGGCTGTCACCATTGATTTCCGGGAAAGTAGGCATCCAGTTGGGTTGCATCTGATACGCCATGCGAATCAATGAATTTACCATATTGCTCTCCATTTCCGTTTCAATGATGAGACGCAACGGATGAGTGGCACGATAAGTATCCCAAATCCAGTCGTCTACATAGAAAGGAATGCCTTCGTCATCATGTACCTGCCCGTCATAAGCACTAAAATATCTGCCATCCTCAGAAATACAAATCATGCGTTCATACGTACGATAAAGAGAAGTATAAAATACTGTTTTCTCGTTTTCCGTACCTCCCTTTACAAAAATCTTTCCCAATGTCTCATTCCATACCGAACGTCCCTTATCAGCTACAGCCTGCAAGTTGTAGTTCTTGATCTCACGGCGCAAATTTTGTTTTGCCTGTTCGGAAGAAATAAATGATACACCATAGCGAAGCAGTACAGAGGCTGTTCCCTTCGGATATTCCAGTATATAATAAGCATTATGTCCTTGCGTAGACTTATCTGTAGTGCGAATAACTGCCCCCTGATGAGTACCGATCTTCAAAGGCTGCTGATCTGTTTCCAGATAAATATAAACTTGTGTATGGTTACCCAGTTTCTGATAACCGCTGATTGACTTTCCGTCTGTTTTTAATTCTCCGTCGCGAGTGTTAAAGATCAGATAAGCAGGCTTGTCTGTCTGCGAAAAGTCTATCTGATAAATACCGGACTGGTGGGAGGGAGCATACTGAACATATATCCCGTCATCATCCAGATCAACACTATAATAATAAGGCTTGATAACTTCATTGTCGTATCCATATTGTATAATGCTGCCTGCCTTTTGTAATTCTCCCTGATAAGGGCTCAGATTGAAAGCCGAACTTCCCCGGTGACTGGTCACTATCAGCGGTAGTCCGTTAATTGTATTTCCGGTAAAATTCTCCCGTTCGGGATATATACGCAACATACTGTTAGGCAAATGAACCGTCGGATAAGTGGGTACCAGCAAATGACTGATATTTCCGATATATGGATTTACATAATCAACCGGAGTTCTTTCCGGTGAAGAATACACTTTTGCCGTTAGAAACTGGAAAGGAATGAGGCATCCCAGTAACAGATATAGAATTTGCTTCATGGTATAATTTAATTAAATAAAAGTTTTTATGATGCAAATATAGAATCTATTCCGAAACTATCAGGCTGTCGCCAGAGTTTACCATAGGGATGGCAGGGATATTTACTCTTTTGGCAAAAGAAAAAGGACTTGTACTGGCTAAAGCAGTTCAAATCCTTTCCATAAATTTCCTTCGGGAAGAGGGGCCACAAGCTCTATCAGCTCTTTAGACACTGGATGGATGAATCGTACCTTCCGTGCATGCAGACAAATACTGCCATCTGGATTGGAACGTGGAGCGCCATATTTAAGGTCACCTTTAATGGGACATCCCATCTTTGCCAATTGGCAACGAATCTGGTGATGACGTCCGGTTTTCAAATCTACTTCAAGCAGATAATAATTCTCCGAATGTCCGATCAGCCGGTAATCTAAAATTGCTTTCTTACTGTTCGGCACTTCTTTGTCATAAGCAAAACTCTTGTTCTGCTTCTCGTTACGTACCAAATAATGCACTAATTCATTTTCCGGCTCCTTGGGGGCATTCTTCACCACTGCCCAGTAGGTTTTCTTCACCTCACCGGAACGGAACATCTCGTTCAGTCGGGTGAGTGCCTTACTCGTTCTGGCAAAAATAACAAGACCGCTTACGGGGCGGTCCAACCGGTGTGTCACACCGAGGAAAACATTTCCGGGTTTCTGATACTTCTCTTTCAAATACTGTTTTACAGTCTCCGAAAGCGGTGTATCTCCCGTCTTGTCTGCCTGGACAATCTCGGAAGCGGTCTTGTTGACTACAATTATATGGTTGTCTTCGTATACAACAGTCATGCTGTTCGATTACATGTTCATACCACCATCTACCTGAATCACCTGCCCCGATACGTAAGAAGACATATCTGATGCCAGGAAGGTAGCGATGTTTGCCACATCTTCAGGAGTACCACCACGACGCAAAGGAATCTTCTTTGCCCATTCAGCTCTTACTTCGTCAGAAAGAGCCGCAGTCATATCTGTCAGGATGAATCCCGGAGCAATAGCGTTGGCACGGATACCACGAGAACCCAGTTCTTGCGCAATAGACTTAGCCAATGCAATCATACCAGCTTTGGAAGCAGCATAGTTAGCCTGTCCTGCATTACCGTGAACACCCACTACAGATGCCATGTTGATAATGCTACCAGCTTTCTGACGCATCATAACAGGTGTACAAGCGTGGATGAAGTTAAACGCAGACTTCAGGTTCACGTTGATTACCATATCCCATTGCTGTTCACTCATGCGCATCATCAGACCGTCACGGGTAATACCGGCATTGTTCACCAGAATATCGATACGTCCGAAGTCCTTATGGATTTCTTCTACGACCTTTGCAGTATCTTCAAAGTTGGCTGCATTCGAAGCATAGCCTTTGGCTTTTACTCCCATTGCTTCAAGTTCTTTAGCTGTATTTTCTGCATTTTCATCAATGACAAGGTCAGTAAATGCAATGTTTGCACCTTCGGCAGCAAACTTCAGAGCGATAGCCTTGCCAATACCACGAGCGGCACCAGTTACAATGGCTGTTTTTCCGTCTAATAATCCCATACTAAAAGTTATTTAATTAAATTTCTGTTCTATGCAGTGCGCCAAACACAATGTTGGACACATATTTATTTCTAGTTTCTTCGTCCAGATGAGCCCCTATATGACCGCGGATGTAAGGTACCTCAATCCCCTTTACGCAATAATGTATCAAATCGGCTGTCATTTCTACATCGTCAATGTGGAAGACACCCTTAGCCTGCCCCTCCAATAATACTGCTTTGAAAAGTTGTATTTCTTTCGCATCAAACTTCTTACGAACCTTTTCCACCCGCCATATATCACGGAAGAAATAGGCCCGCAAAGTTCCATTTCGGTAAACTACCTCTTTAACTGCATCCAGCCGGGTATAAATCATCTCCAGCATTTTCTTGTCCGGCGACATATCTCTTTCGGCCACCCGTTTCATCATATCCGACAAGATATCCAGTTCCGATTCTACAACAGCCAGATAAATTTCATCTTTACTTTTAAAATAGGTATAGAGTGTTCTTCTACCTTTTTTCGAAGCAAGAGCGATATCATTCATCGTAGTATTCTCCACCCCCATCTTTGCAAAGAGCTGGCGGGCAACGTCTACTAACTTGGCTTTCGTTTTTGATACGGTCATAGGTTATACTAATTGCACATTGCTGAATATTTTGAGCAAAAGTAATTCTTTTCTTTAGACCACACAAGAAAAAGCGCAGAATATTAACATTTGTATATTAATAGGTACTAAAAAAAAGTTCTGGCAATATTCCTCTCATTTTCAATACAATAGAGATTATCCGATATTTTTTTCTGAAAAATAACTGGAGAATAATTTGTTTTATTCAAGAAAAGCCGTACCTTTGCACCCGTTAAACATCGCGGAGTGGAGCAGTTGGTAGCTCGTTGGGCTCATAACCCAAAGGTCATTCGTTCGAGTCGGATCTCCGCAACTCAATAAAGAATCGCTTTTTAAGCGGTTCTTTTTTTATCTCTCCCCTAATAAGTTCAACCGTCCCCGGTTCCTTTATTCACAGGTCCATCGTGATATCAACCATGTTTTCAACAAAGTTATCAACAGGTTAATTCATTAACAACAAAGCTATTAACTATATAAGAGAATCGTTTTAAACAAGCCAGAATTGACTTATTCACAATCTCATAAAAAACAAGCAAAAACCGCTTGAACACAAAAAAAAGATACTACCGAAAATCAGCAGTATCTCCTTTATTCTTCTTCCGTAAGGAAGTACATCCATTCATTACAATCTATATTACCCTTGCCTTTTTTGTCGGTTCTGACGCCCTTCTTTCATCTGTTTCTCACGCTCAGCCTGTTTTTTCACATAGCTATCATATTGTTCCTTAGTCAGAATCTTCTTCAGCTGGGCATCATAATCCTCACGAGATTTCTTCATTTCCGCTGCCTTCTTTTCACGTTCTTCTTTTGTCATCCTAGCAGCTTTATCATCTTTAGAATGTCTACCTTGATTAGCAGCCATTTTTTCCACCCAAGCAAGGTTTACATCCAACAGTTGTTGTTTCTGGTCTTCATTCAGAGAGTATTCTTTCACCATACGCTCCGTCATACGTTGCGCACGGGTTTTCGGGTCCATCTGCTGTCTTCCGCCCTGGCGATTACCTTGTGCCATTGCTACACCACTCATCAGTAGTAAAGCTACCATCCAAAATACGATTCTTTTCATGTCTCTTTTCTTTTTATTGTTAATCTGATAATAAACTGATTGCTTAATTGCAATATTATCTTTGACCAGATTAAAGAGGGAAAGTTAAATCGCATCAAGAAGATTAACAATAAATAACTTATTATTATCCTTCCCGACCGAACGAACGGTATTCAAGCGGAGTAAGCCCTGTACGTTTTTTAAAAAAGGAGAAGAAGTATTCGGTAGACTGGAAGCCTAAGAAAAAAGAGATTTCTTTCACCGATTGGGAAGTACCCACCAGCATCTGTTTGGCTTTACGAAGTTTCAGTTCCTGAAAATACTTGGCAGGTGCATAACCGGTATATTCCTTAAAAACCCTGCGAAACCATGAATAACTGATATTCAGCCTCATCGCCAACTCTTCCGGGTCGATATTGCCGGATACATTTTCATTCATAAGTATCTTTGCCTGTTCAATCTTCTGATCGACATCACTCATCTCAAAGACCTTATTCTTGGAAATAGAAAGAATCATACCTATCATATGGAGTACGATGCCGGACAGGTATTGCTGGGCAGATATTTTATCCGCCTCCGCCACCTCCAAAGCACGAGAAAACAAAGACACCAGTTCTTCGTTTATTCCAACCTCCAGTATCTGCCTTTCCGGAGAAAGAAAGGCATCACCCACAATTGCATCAATTGTCGGCCCTTCAAAACCGATATAATATTCTGTCCATCCGGTCTGACGCAACGGATAATAGGTATGCCACTGTCCGGGAAACAGCACCATCAGCCGACCTTTACAAACTTGTCTTTCAGGAGTAGAATCGGATGAAAACAAACCACGCCCTTTCGTTATATAGACTAACTGATATTCCCGCAACACCCTTCCTTTTTCAGCATTGAAAAAGTAGCCGGACGGATGTTCTTTCAACGGATAAGGAGAATCGGGAGGGATAGACTGGTAGCCAACTGTATTTACCCACAGACCGAACTTACGGTCCATGTCATTTACAATCAAGTATTTAAATTCTAATCCCAGATTATTTTCCTCACTCATACAGGCGTGTTTTCATGTAATTGAATCGAACAAAAGTAGGAATTATTTTCAAAAAACACATGCTAAACAATAAAAAAACATCCGGAGTACCTGTTCAGATCCTCCGGATGCCTATAAAAAACAAACCTTATTTGATTCGTATCAGAATGCTTTCCGATACAATACTTCTATTTCCGCTACCGACGTAGGACGCGGATTAGCTCCTGTACAAACATCATTAAATGCAGCTACCGCCAACGCCGGAATATCTTCCTCCTTTACATTAATTTCATGCAATTTCTGCGGGATACCGATACTCAAGGAAAGCGCTTTCACTGCTTCAACAGCAGCCTTCACCCCTTCAGCTTCAGTCATACCGTCTGTATTGACGCCCATCGCTTTGGCAATATTAATATACTTCGGAGCCGCCGGAGATTCAGCATTGTACTCCATTACATAAGGCAACAGCAAAGCATTGGCAACACCATGAGGAGTATCATAGAAAGCACCCAGCGGGTGAGCCATAGAATGCACAATTCCCAGACCTACATTAGAGAATCCCATACCTGCAATATATTGAGCCTGTGACATTGCTTCACGGGCAACTGTATCTTTACCGTTATCTACTGCCGCTTTCAGATTCTGAGCAATCATTTCAATCGCTTTCAGTTCGAACATATCACTCATAGCCCATGCCCCTGGAGTAATATAACTTTCGATAGCATGAGTCAATGCATCCATACCTGTAGCGGCAGTCAGCCCTTTCGGCATAGAATACATCAGTTCCGGATCAACAATAGCTACGGCAGGAATATCGTTCGGATCTACGCAAACCATTTTCTTACGTGCATCCTCGTCGATGATTACGTAATTGATAGTCACTTCAGCTGCAGTTCCGGCAGTGGTAGGCAATGCAAAAGTAGGAACCGCTTTATGTTTGGTATCAGCCACACCTTCCAAAGATTTCACGTCAGCAAAATCCGGATTATTCACAACAATACCAATCCCCTTTGCCGTGTCGATAGAAGAACCGCCACCTAAGGCTACGATAAAGTCGGCACCGGAAGCCTTATAAGCAGCCACACCATTCTGCACGTTGGCAATGGTAGGATTCGCCTTCACATCACTATAAAGTTCATACGGAATATGGTTGTCATCAAATACTTTTATAATTTCAGCAGCCACACCAAATTTGACAAGGTCTTTATCTGTCACAAAAAAGGCTTTCTTAAAGCCACGTCTGGCTGCTTCCACAGCAATTACACTCCGGCATCCTGCGCCGAAATAAGAGGTCTCATTCAGAATAATGCGATTCATAGTTGTGTCATAATTTTAAAGTTACCGCAACATTCCCCATTCATAGAAAATGCCGCGGTCGCTAAAGTAGATAAATTCAATGATTTATACAAGTATTATTTAGGAAGATTGAAAGCAACAGACATTTCTTTCATTTGTTCCTGACTCATACCATCCGGTTCGAAGCCCATATTTTTGGCAGCGATATAAATTAATGCCGACTTATTCAGTACATCAATCTGGTCAAAAGCCTGCATCACATCGCAATCAACAGCAAAGACGCCATGCTTTTCCCACATTACCACATCATAATCCTGCAATTCCTTGATGGTAGCGTCCGCCAACTCTACCGAGCTGGGTAATTTATAAGGAATGATACCCAACCCTCTCGGACAGAATGCTTTCGTTTCGGGGATCATGCTCCATAACAGATTGGTTGCCACATCTTTCTGAAGGAACTTTTCGCAATGTGTCATCGCGATCAGCTCAATCGGATGAGTATGCACAGAAGCCTTATAAGGAGAATTCTTACTCAGCAAATCATTATGCACACTCAGATGAGAAGGCAATTCCGAAGTCGGTGCAACTGCCTCATCGGCTATGATAACATAGTTGGCACAGTCATCCAGGATACGAATAACCGAACCATTTGCCATCGGCCAGCGAGCCAGATCACGCATGCGTTTATTAGTCCCTTTACAATAGAAATAACACCCTTTCAGATATGGCAATGTAACGCCAATAGGTTTTACTTCACTTATCGGTTCCATCCGGCGAATTTCATCGTCAACAAATTCCGTGATATTAACAGTGATATTACCACCGTTACGTTCAGCCCATCCTTTTTGCCACAAGTATCCGGCAACTTCAGCCACCTTATTAACTTCCCTGGCAAGTGCCGGACGGTTTTCTAAAATTGATTTCATATTATAATATAATTTATTTATCAGGCACGGATTACACGGATTTCACGGTTAAAGAGCCATGTATTAAAACCGCGTTATCCGTATTATCCATGCCTAAAATTTTAAAACAAGTTCGGGAACACCAAAGAGAAAATCAGAATCACCAGACCACAAACCAATACTGTGATCGTTTTGGTAGACACTCCTTTCCACTCTTTCAGGATAATTCCCCATACATTACTAAATGTCACATTCAATGCCATCAGGATACACCACGAAAAAGCCAGCAGCACGGGACTTCCCGTAAGAAAGCTCTTACCCATTTCCAGTCCGAAGAACTGCATGTACCACAGTACACCAGCTAACGCACAGAACACAAGATTGTTGCCCCAGACTTTACCTTTGGCATAGTCACCGATAGACTTATTAGCTACATTCTGCTGCAGGCAATAAGCGGCATTTGTCAGAAATCCGCCTAAAGTCACCAGGAAGATTACAGGAAGACCGGCATAAAGTCCGTCCACTCCACCTGCTAAAGCAGCTTCCTTGATAGGAGTTCCCGCATCCAGCCCTAAAGCGAAGCAGGCACTCATCACACCCGCAAGAAGCGCCACCAGCAATCCCTTGGTCAATGCGAAATCCTTTACGGCAGCACGTTTTTCTTCTTCACTCATATTCTGCGCACGCAAGCCACCGGCATAACCGATAACAGCAATACCCGCCAACGTAATACAAACACCTAAAAGAAGAATCAATCCGTTACCTTCGAAAAGGTTAGTTCCGGCAAAGATAGCAGGAAAAAGAGTTCCGAATCCGGCACAAGTACCCAATGCTATACTTTGTCCAAGCGCAACGCCCAGATAACGCATGGAAAGTCCGAAAGTCAATCCGCCTATTCCCCATAATATACCATAAAAGATGCTCATTCCAGCACCTCCAGCTCCCCACAAGTCGAACAAACTGCCTCCTGCAGGTACCCCCAGCAGTGATCCCAAAAACGGGAACACTAACCAGGCAAACACACCTTGCACTAACCAGAAGCTTTCCCAGCTCCATTCCTTCACCTTATTAATAGGCACATAGGAACTGGACTGGCAAAAGCTACCGATGGCTATAATCAATAAGCCAATTAGAATATCCATAACTTACCGTTTAGAAGTTACTTCTGCTTCGTACTTTTCGATTTCTGCAATGAAATCTTCGCCTACCGGCACATTGTTCTTTAAGCAGAACATATCCCATACCGCATTCCATGGAAGCGCTTTCTCTTCTTCAAGCAGAGCCAGACGCTGGAAGCCCTGACCGTTAGCTTCGTATTCACGCAACTTGGCAATCGGCTCAAGCAAAGCACGTGTCATACATTTCTGAGCAGCACGGCTACCGATAACGTAAGCACCGATACGGTTGATAGAAGCATCGAAATAGTCGAGACCGTAGTGTACGCGTTCCAATGCACCGCAACGAACAATCTCACTGAACAGTTCCATTGTAGGATCATCCATAATGGTTACGTGGTCGGAATCCCAACGAACCGGACGGCTTACGTGCAACATCAATTCGGGCACATAAAGCAAAAGAGAGGATACTTTGTCGGCAACACTTTCAGTCGGATGGAAGTGACCGGTATCCAAAGTTACCATCTTGTTACGGGATGCGCCATAACCGATGTAGAAGTCATTGGAACCTACTGTATAGCTTTCCAGACCGATACCGAATACTTTTGATTCAATACAGTCTTTCATGTTTTTATATTCAGTAGCAAATATCTGATCCAGAGAATCTTTCAACAATGCACGATATTTCATGCGGTTTACAGTGATATCCTTGCTTCCGTCATGTACCCAAAGATTCATGATACACGGGTCACCCTGCGCCTTACCCATTTCTTCGGCAACGGCACGACAACGTTTGGTATGCTCAATCCAGAACTGACGGATGCCCTCATCCGGATTAGACAGTGACAAATCACCAGATTTCGGATGTGAGAATGAAGTAGAGTTAAAATCGAGTTTCATGTTATGCTCTTTACCCCATTCAATCCAGCTCTTGAAATGTTCAGGCTCTACCTGATCGCGGTCTACCACTTTACCTTGAAAATCTCCGTAGATTTCGTGCAGGTTCAAACGGTGTGTACCCGGAATATAAGAAGCGGCTTTCAGAATGTCGGCACGCAGTTCATCTATATTGCGAGCTTTGCCCGGATAATTACCGGTTGCCTGAATACCTCCGCTCAGTGCACCTGCCTGCACTTCAAATCCCGTTACATCATCAGCCTGCCAGCAATGAAGTGACAAGTGGAAGTCCTGCATGGTTTTCAGTACCTTTTCAGTATCTACACCTACTGCTGCATAGCGTTCAACAGCAATC
>ERZ1504265.578-NODE-578-length-13412-cov-3.943625_pt1 | contig 13412 bp, 10 predicted proteins | sample MGYA00575507_ERZ1504265 | MGnify/ENA primary metagenome ERZ1504265 (study PRJEB39906, sample SAMEA3182091) | gut metagenome | biome: human; feature: gut; material: Stool; isolation source: human stools | place: Canada | collected 2013-03-11 ... | reverse complement strand
GCGTCCATGCATATTCGATGGGTGAGCATGGCGATTCACAGATGGTTCCATGGTCCGTTGTTACGGTTGCAGGAAAGCCTTTTTATGACGTAATTGCCGACAACAAGAGCCTTGTGGGCAATGTTGACCTTGATGAGCTTGTCCATAAGACCGCAAGAGAGGGCTGGGAGATTTTTGAGCGCAAGGGAACAACATACTACGGAATTGCTACGGCCGTAGCTGCCATTATAAAGGCAATTATGAATGATGAGAACAAGATTATACCGGTATCAACATATCTTGAAGGTGAATACGGCGAGACTGATGTGTACGCGGGTGTGCCTACAGTTCTTAACAGACATGGAGCGTATGATGTCCTTGAGATTCATATGTCCCCTAGCGAGCTTGCAAGGTTCAAGGACTCTGCAAAGGTCATAAGGGAATACACCAGCAAGATTATGGAATATTAAACAGATGCCGCCGCAAGGCAGCAGCGTGGAGGACATGTATGGCAAAGCTGTATTTTAAATATGGGGCGATGGGCAGCTCTAAGACTGCGAATGCTCTTATCACGAAGTTTAACTATGAAGAGAGGGGCATGAAGGTGTGGCTGTTAAAGCCTGCCACGGATGACCGCGATGGACGGGATATCATAAAGAGCCGTATCGGCCTTGCGTGCAGGTGCTTCGTTGTGACACCTGATACCGATATATTGGCAGCGTATGAGAAGGAAGCGGGGTATGACGCAGTTATAGTTGATGAGGCTCAATTTCTCACACCGGGACAGATAGACGAGCTTAGAAGTATAGTCGATAATAAGGGTATACCCGTCCTGTGCTTCGGATTGAGAACAGACTTTCTCACGCATGTATTCCCCGGCAGCCTGAGACTTCTTGAGATTGCGGACTCCATAAGTGAGATTAAGACAATCTGCCGCTGTGGCTCCAAGGCTACAGTCAACGCCAGAATAGATGAGAATGGCAATGTAATTACGGACGGGGAGCAGGTGCTCATCGGTGGAAATGACAGATATGAGGCGATGTGCTACTCCTGTTATATGAAGAAAATCAAGGGAATTATGTAGAATACCCACAAGGCAGTAAAAAACAAGTCACAAGAGCCTGCCGGGTGGGTATAGGGAGCAGAAATAAGCAAAATCACCCACAAAGCCGGAAAAAGCAGGCTGAAATAGTGACTCAGTGGGTATAGAGAGCAGAAATAAGCAAAAATACCCACAAAGCCGGAAAAGGAAGGCAAAAAATATAGCCAAGTGGGTATAGAATTAAAAAAGAGGAGAAAAAAACAATGGATATTAAGGAAATTCTTGCAAAGGTTGACCACACAGTATTAGGACAGACAGCCACATGGGCTGATATCAAGGGATTGTGCGATGACGGAATGAAATATGAGACAGCTTCGGTATGTATTCCGCCAAGCTATGTAAAGCAGGCAGCAGAGTATATTAAGAGCGTTAACGGCAAGCTTAAGGTATGTACGGTAATAGGCTTCCCTAATGGATATAATACTACGGCTGTGAAGTGCTATGAGACCAGGACTGCGGTTGAAGAGGGCGCTGATGAGATAGATATGGTCATAAATATAGGCTGGGTTAAGGACGGTCTGTACGATAAGGTTTTAGACGAGATTAAGCAGATTAAGGCGGCATGTAGCGGCAGACTTTTAAAGGTAATCATCGAGACCTGCCTTCTCACGGACGAGGAGAAAATTAAGCTGTGCAAGGTGGTGTCTGAGTCCGGCGCGGATTATATCAAGACATCGACAGGATTTTCCAAGGCGGGAGCTACATTTGAGGATGTCAAGCTCATGGCTGACAATGTCGACGGCATTCTTGTAAAGGCAGCAGGCGGCATAAGCTCAATCGCAGATGCGGAGAAATTCATTGAGCTTGGCGCTTCAAGACTTGGAACAAGCAGGATTGTCAAGCTTGTAAAGGCTGAGAAGGCAGAGGAAAACACATACTAATACCGGCTTTTATAAAAGAGCATATTTTAACAGGGGAAAGCATTAAAGATAGATAAGAGAATATGTAAAGCTTTAGAGGGAGTGTAGACCTCAAATGAAGGGGAAATATACGCTTTGGAAAGGGTGCTGTAGATGACAGAGGAAGAATATTTACAATTAATAGAGGGCAAGCTTGAAGCTGCGATAGAAAATATCAAGGATGAAATGAAGTTAAACGACAAGGATATTGCACAGCTCCAGGAGTTATACTGGGAGAACAACAGTGATTTCGATGAGTATGGCTATGAGGAGTACGAGAACAGACAGCAGATGTTCAATCATGCCAATTTCAGAAGCAGAAATATGAAGACTCTTCACATGTACAGGAGAATGCAGGATTCGCCGTATTTTGCGAGGGTGGATTTCCTTTTTGATGGGGATGATGAGCCGGAGCACTGTTACATCGGTATAGGAAATTTTGCTGAGGGAAAGGGCTCGATGCCTCTCATATATGACTGGCGCGCGCCGATTTCCAGCCTTTTCTATGACTATGATGCCGGGAGAGCCTCCTATGAGGCTCCGGGTGGAATGGTCGAGGGGGAGATTGTAAAAAAATATCAGTACAAGATTAAGAAGGGCAGGCTTCTCTACGCTGTTGAGAGCGATATCAAGATTGATGATGATATCCTAAAGCAGGCGTTGTCGATGAATGCGGATGCAAGACTTAAGAATATCGTCAGTACCATACAGAAGGAACAGAATTCAATCATAAGGAACGAGAAGGATAAAATACTCATCGTGCAGGGCGGTGCGGGCTCAGGCAAGACATCCGTTGCGCTTCACAGAATCGCGTATCTGCTCTACCGCCACCGCAATGATCTTACCGCCTCACAGGTACTTATTCTGTCACCGAATGATGTATTCTCGGATTATATCTCACACATACTTCCGGAGCTTGGTGAGGAGAATATCAGTGAAATGACCTTCGATGATTTTGCTGCGAAGGAGCTTTCGGATACATGCCGGATCGAAAGGCATTACGATTTCCTTGAGGATGTACTCACGCATGAGGACAGCGGCACAGAGTATGCCGCGGCGCGTCAGGCAAGGCTCTCAGCACATTCATCGAAGGAGTTTGCCGAGGCGATAAACGGCTTTGTATTCTCACTTGAGTATGACCTTATGAATTTTAAGGATATCAAATATAAGAAGCTTGATAAGGACGCAGACAGCATTGCTGATTTATTCTATAATAAGCTGCCGGATATTCCGCTATTTAAGAGGATGGATGCTGTCCGTGAGTACATCGTGGATGAATACGCGACCCTTACAGGACACGAGTTTGACGATATAGAATCAGCTATCGTAAAAGATAAGTTTGATGCGCTTTACAGGACAAGAGATATTTTTACAATCTACAATGAGTTCCTTGAAAGCATAGGTGAGGAGCCTATAGCTGTTGCGGAGGGACAGCCGAAGAAGGCAGGCTATGAGGATGTGTACGCTATACTTTATCTTAAATATTTGTTGTACGGTGCCGGGTATGAGCAGCAGATTAAGCACCTTCTTGTTGATGAGATGCAGGATTATTCCTACATTCAGTATTGCATCATAGGCTGGGTTTTCAAATGCCCTATGACCATTCTGGGCGACAAGGAGCAGTCCGTTGACTCAGAGAAGTCGGACGTGCTCAATTTCCTGCCTGAAATTCTAGGTAAGGACTCAAAGCGCATCGTCTTAAACAAGAGCTATCGTTCGACCGTGGAGATAACCGACTATGCGGCTGCGATTGCGGGCATAAAGGGAATCGACGGTATCGACAGGCATGGAAACAAGCCTGAAAAGCACATGTATGCAACTGAGAACGAGATGTACGCCGCTATCGGAAACAGGATAAGCGACGAGTTATCCGCAAATGTGTACGAAACCATAGCTGTTCTGTGCAAAACTCAGGCGGAGGCGGAGTACGTTGGGGATAAAATCCTCGAAAATATCCGTGAGACGGAGGATGACGAGGAGAGCTTCAAGGTGACTGTGCTCAACAAGAACACCGACCGCTTTAAGACGGGTGTTGTCGTTGCCCCATTTTACCTTGCAAAGGGTCTTGAGTTCGACAGCGTGCATATCGTGAACGCCGATAAGGCACATTACCATTCCGATTATCATAGACAGCTTCTGTATATCGGGGCGACGAGAGCGCTGCATGCGCTGGATTTCTATGGAGTTGGGGATGAGTGTGGGTTGCTGCCGTAGAGCTTGAACGCAGAATAAGCATCCCCTCTTACCCACCGCTTAGTGCTCTACACACTTGAAGCGGGGGATTGCTTATTCTGCGTTCAAAAATCTTTGCTAAATGACGGCTGATGCCCGACTTGTCAATACCAAACAATTCAGCCATGGCTTTTTGTGTCAGCCATATCGTTTCATCTTTTATCAAGGCACTGACAGTTACATTATCATCTTCGGTTCTGTACAGCACCATTTCCGGTTCTTTGCAATATCCGTATTCATAAAATCCTTCTTTCTGTGAGCTGATGTTCATGAATTAGTCGTTGTTGTCCAATTACCCGCAGAGCATGACCTTTACACAGAACAGGCCGTCCTGATAGGTAACTGTACTCACTCCGCCGGATTTTTCTGCGATATGGCGGACGGACTGAAGCCCGACACCGTCTCCTTTTCGCTTGGAGGACAGAAATACCCCGTCTTTTTCCCGGATAACTCCATCATATGTGTTTTCAACCTGAATCAGTGCCAGACTGTTGCCATGCAGATAGGCGGTCAGCTTGATTCTGCGTCTGGCAGGTGCAGTACGCAGGCTGGCTTCCAGCGCATTTTCCAGCAGATTAGAGAGAACCAGACACAGATTGATTTCGTCTACAGGAAGACATTCCGGCAGATCAATCTGCACGGAAAATGGGATATTCTCCCGCTTCGCAAGTGCACAGTAATACCCGACCACGCCGTCTGCCGCCCGGTTTTCACAGAAATGCAGCTCCAGACTCGGGATTCTGGAAACTGCGCCGGAAAGATAGGCTTTAATCTTTTCAAGATTCCCTTCTTCTGCAAGGGCAGCGAGCTGACATAGCTGGTGGCGCAGATCGTGCCGCGCCTGCCGTGCTTCCTCGATGGAAGCTTTCAGGCTTTCGTAGCGCTGCTGCTGCATGGAAAGCAGCTGGTTCTCCTGCTGCAATCTCACATTCCGGTTGATGCTGATCGCCATCAGAAGGAAGATTGCGTTGAAGAAAAGCATCAAAAACAAAAGTGCGATGCTGACCACAAAATAACCCTGCAAAACACGCCCGGTATAGAGTGTGTCCGCATACTTGGGGATCATAAACAGATTCAGAGCAATGAACACCAGCGGCAGCACCCAGAACACATACCAGGTCTGTGCAAAATTTTCATCCTCGACCATCCTCCGCACGCTGTGCGTTGCAGGATAATAGGCGATGGCGGCAAACAGCCAGCAGATCGCATGATAGCAAATCACGGTACGCAGACAGAACCATGGCGCACCCTGCGCCTGCGGCAAACCGGCCAGCATAGCGGCGTTGAGCGCTCTTGCAAGGCTGTTGATACAGGCAAATACTGCACAGACGGACAACGCAATCGTTCCGGATTTCCAAAGCGAAATCCGGAGCGTTTTTATGTAGATCACGACTGCAAGCAAGGTTAGGCCTGCAAGCATCGGCGCAGTTGGCATGCGGCGCGCATAGCACACCACGCCTCCGGCGGCACAAAGCAGCGCAAGCAGCGGTGCAAGCCACAAAACGAGCTTTGACAGAGGCTGCTTTAAACTGGATTTTACCGGGAAGCAGGCAAGCAGCATGCCGGGAATCACTACGCCGAGCTCCAGAATTGGACGAAGCAGCTCCATTATACCATCCGCCCCCTTTGAAGCAGGAACTCCATAAGCGCCTGCCGGGCGCTTTTCAGAAGGTCCTGACTGACAAACACGCGGCTTCCGTCCGCCATGCGGAAAGCGGCACCTTCCAGCTCCTTCGCGTGTTCCAGATTCACGATCACTCCGCGCCCGCACACGAAAAAGCGTGTGTCATCCTTTAGTGGGGCGATGAACGTCTTGAAGGGTTGGCGTGTGGCAAGCGTCTTTTGAACCGTCGTATGGACGTAGATCAAGTGGGCGAAGTGTTCTGCGTAGACGATGTCCTGATAGCGCAGATGAATCTCGCTTCCCTCCACCTTTAGCTCCATATATTTGTCCGGCTGCGGTATGCGGGCAAGCAGCTCGTCCGTCAGCGCGTCGATGTCCGCTTCGGTAAAGGGCTTGACCAGATAGTGCAGCGCCCGTACCTGAAAGCCCTCCAGCGCATGGTCGGTCGAGGTCGTGATAAAAACCAGCAGGCAGTCCGTGTCGGTTTTCCGCAGCTTCTTTGCCGCCTCCATGCCCGTCATGCCATCCATATAAATATCCAGAAATGCGGCAGTAAAGGGCGCTTTCCTTGCCGCTTCCAGAAATGTCTCGCCGCTTTCGTATTCCAGAATATCCGCCTGTACGTTTCTCCGCTGAAGCTGCCACTCCAGCCGGCCTTTCAGCAGTGTGCGTTCCGCGGCAAGATCATCCACAATCGCAATTCTCATGCAGGTTTCTCTCCTTGTGTTTAAATTCCAAGATAATTATATCACAGCTTGTCGAGGATGACAAAGAACTGCTGTCGGAATTCGTGCCAAAATCGCCCCTTTCGTGCTACGGCGCTTGAAAAAAACGAATGGTCTTTTTATACTGAGCGCAAGCAAGATGCCAAATCGGATGAAGGAAGGAGGGAGATCTGTGTATCGAATTGCCGTGTTGGCAGAACAGGAAGCAGAGCGGCAGCGCTACGCCGAGCAAATTACCCGGTTTTGTGAAGCGAAGGGGCTGTTTCCGCAGGTCATGCAATATGACGATCAGGAACGTTTTTTTGAAATGGCACAGAAAGCTGATCCAACCAATGCCGTCATTGCACTTTCCGGGGTGGCAGGGTTGAATGCGGCGGAGCACCTTCGTTCCTTATGCCCTACATGCCGGATTATCTGGTGCAGTGATTTGGATTTCTCTCTTCACGCCTTCCGGCTGCGGGCCGACTATTTCCTGATGAAGCCGGTTTCCGAAGAAGCATTCCAGCTAGGACTGAATGCCTGGATTGAATAAACGGGCATCGAATCAAACCGGGACAATAAGCACAAAAATGGAGGATATCAATGAAAAGAAAAAAGTTACAATGTTCTGTACCAACCCTTATGCTGGCCGGTGTGTTGTGCCTGACATTGGCGGCCTGCGGTGCGAAGCAGTCTTCCGACATGCCTGCATCGGATACAGACCCCGCGGTAAGCACTGCCCTGCCGGCAAAGGCAATGAATGCCAAACGTGTTGACGAAAACCCATATATGGCAAAGAGCGACGCCAACATTCACCACGACGGCTACAATACCGACTCTACGGATGAAGTCCTGCCACTCGGCATCTATCCGGAGATAAATGTTTCCTATGAAAAAACCAACGCGAACGCTTCGCCTGCCATTTACTTTGACAGCTACGGCCACGCAGTCGTTCCGCTGCTCGGCGGCATCGCCATCCGCGATCTGAACGCGGAGGAAACCACGACGCTGGGCTATTTCTCCCCAAAGCAGCATGACGGCGGCGGTTACGTCATCCAGAGCTCCTATACGTTCCTGGACTCGGAAAACCGCATCGTCTGTCCCACCAGCAACAACCATGTGCTGATGCTGCGGGCAACCGATGAAGCAGGAAACGTCCTGCCTGAATTTGAAAAGGTACTGGACATTGACATCAAGGCGGCAGCCGAGGCTGCGCTCGGCAAGGAGCTGACGCAGAATCTTCTGTCCGTGGTTTTTGACTACGATGGAAACCTCTGGTTTGCAACCGGCGGCTTCCGCATCTACCCGGAGCGTGGGCAGCAGGGTGTGCTGGGCTATATCGCGCGCTCCGCCATCGACGCAATTCTCAATGGCGAGCAGGCGGACCTCTCCGACGCGGTCTTTGTTTATGAGCTTACCCCCGGCGAGGGCGCAGAAAACGGCATTGCCGCCTCCAAGGACGGAGCGGTCATCCTGACAAACCAGAACTGCTATCTGCTGCGCGCGAATAACGGCGTTGAGGCTGTCTGGTGCACGCCGTATGAGAGCGTCGGCGCAAAAGTCAGCGGCGAAGGCGATAAAACGACCGGAGGAGGTCTTGCCTGGGGCGGCGGCTGCTCTCCGTCGCTGACGCCGGAGCTTGTGATGTTCACCGACAACGCGGACCCCGTCAAGCTGCTGGCGCTCGATATGAAGACCGGTGAGATCGTTGCAAGTCTGCCGGTGCTGGATGAGCTGCCTGACGGCTATCAGGTGGCGGTTGAAAACTCTGCCATCGTCTATGACGACAGTGAGGGCACCGTCAGCACTATCGTGTGCAACTGGTTCGGCGCAGGCAGCGCAGGCCTTGCCGATCCAAACAGTGACTCTTCCATCCAGAGCTATGCCAACATCTATGACACAAACTGGCTGACGAAGGGCAACAGCATGATTGCTCCCGGTGTGGAGCGTGTCGATACCGTCAAAACCGATTCCGGCTATGAGATGAAGAGTATCTGGTCTCGAAATGACCTGAGCGATACATCGATTTTCAAACTCTCCACCGCGACGGGCTATATCTACGGCTATGTGCAGGATCCGGAAAGCGGCATGTGGCAGTACATTATTCTGGACTTTGAGACCGGCGAGACCGTCTTTACGATGGATGTTTCCAACAAGTTTGGATACAACAATATGGCCATCGGGATGTACACCGGAAACAGCGGCAACGCGCTCTACTGCCCTACGGGCTATCTGGAGCTGCTGTGCCTGCAGGACCGCTTTGTGTATCTTCCCGAAATGCCTTACCGCAAGGTCGATCTCGACAAGTCCGCGCGGAACGTGCTGTCGCAGGCACAGTTTGAACAGGACGGCGGCGAGGGAGCGGTTGCAAGTTGGCGCAACACCGTGACAATCGAAAACGTCCACCCAAACACGATGGTCTCGTTCCGAATGAACAATCTTTCCGGGAGCACTGCCGAGCTGAAGCTCTATGCCTACGGTGCGGACGGAACGTTGGCGGAGGTCAGCAATGAACTGTGGTCGATCACGGATGAAGCAGGCAGTGCCGTGGATAAGCTTTCTGACGGCACACTGTATGAGCTGCGTGTGAGCGTCGCAGACGGCGGCGCGTTCGACCTGAGCGAGACGGAAAAGGAAATCAAAATTTCCGTTGTACTTGCAAAGTAAGACTCAAAGAAAGCTGTAAAAAAACTACAAAATCACCCCCGTTTCTGATTGATATGCTCCCTTTATGAGGGACAGTGAAATAAAAACACTGTCAATCACGAAGGGAGCATTGTTCATGTCAAGAAGGAAAACCAGCAGATCAGAGCAACTGTCGGCGGCGAATGGGGAGAGATCAGATTTGACTTTGCAACCGGCGCAGCGCTGACCGGAGAAAAGAAGTATACACTCCACTTTGAAACCCTTCCTCCCACGCTGGAGGGCGGCTTCTGGTCAGTGACCGCCTACGGAGAGGATGATTTCCTCATTGACAATTCCATCGACCGATACTGCATCAACGACCGCTCCGACTTCAAGCTGAATGCGGACGGCACATTGGATATTATCCTGTCCAAGGATGCACCGGAAGACACCTCTAACTGGCTGCCTGTTTCCGACGGGGAATTTCATCTGTTCATGCGGATCTATGTACCGGATATGACAGCACTGGATAGCTGGCAGCCACCTGTTATCCGCGAACAATAAGGAGATAGAAAAGAATGGCTATGAAACGTATTGCAGCAATGCTTCTTACATTGGTACTATTGCTGTCCTGCGTCGGCTGTGCGCAGGATGGGCGCAAAGAGCTGGGCGCGGAAAAGGCAGACCTGGGTCTGACTGCTGATGTCAAGCCCGCCACAGACTTTACGGCAAAGGCAAATGCCGCCATCTACGATGAACTTGACTTCGATGATAAGCAGGAATATGAATTCGCCACCCGCGGACTGATCGACGCGCCGGAAACACTGGAACTAAAGGACGAGGATGGGAAGATCCTCTGGAGTCAGGAAGCCTATGCGTTCCTGGACGATTACGAAAAAGCGCCTGACAGCGTAAATCCAAGTCTCTGGGAGAACACGAAAAATAACCACGCTTATGGCCTTTTTGAAGTGACGGATGGCATCTATCAGGTCCGCGGCTATGACATGGCAAACCTCACCGTTGTCAAGGGCGATACCGGCTGGATCGTCTTTGATACGCTGATGAGCGTGGAGTGCAGTCAGGCTGCCATGCAGCTGATCGAAAAGAATCTTGGTAAATTCCCGGTCAAGGCCGTCATCATCTCTCATTCCCACGCCGACCATTTTGGCGGCATCGCCGGCGTGATGGCGAAAGAGGATAAGGCAGACGAGACACTTTCTATTGAAGATCAGCTCGCCAGCGGCAAGATCCCAGTGATCACGCCTGTGGGCTTCACGGAGCACTCCGTGAAGGAAAATGTCTACGCCGGTAAGGGTATGGGCCGCCGCAGCAATTATCAGTATGGCATCCTTCTGACCCCCGGCGTGACCGGCAAGCTGGCGCAGGGCATCGGCATGGGACAGTCCACCGGAACGGTCTCGTTCATGACGCCCAGCTATGAAATCACGCAGTCTGGCGAAAAGCTGACGATCGACGGTGTGGAGCTGGAGTTCCAGCTCACGCCGGGTACGGAAGCGCCCGCCGAAATGAACACGTGGCTGCCCCAGTACAAGGCGCTGTGGATGGCGGAAAACTGCACCGGCACGCTCCACAATCTCTACACGCTGCGCGGCGCGGAGGTGCGCGACGGCGCGGCATGGGCAAGCTATATCACCGAGGCCATTTCCCTTTACGGCAAGGACGCGGAGGTCACCTTCCAGTCCCACAACTGGCCGCACTGGGGAAACAACGTGGTGAACGACTACATGGTCAACACGGCTGCCGTGTATAAGTTCATCAACGACCAGACTCTGACCTATATCAATCAGGGCTACACCAGCGACGAGATCTCCAACATGATCGAGCTGCCGGAGGCGCTCAATAAAATCTGGTACACCCGCCAGTACTACGGGACGGTCGCCCACAACGCCAAGGCGGTCTACCAGAAGTTCATGGGCTGGTATGACAGCAACCCTGTCAACCTGAACCCCCTCATGCCAAGCGACAGCGCAAAAAAATGGGTGGAGTACCTGGGGGATGTTGACAATGTCCTGAAAATGGCAAAGGCGGATTTTGACAAGGGTGAATATCAGTGGGTCGCCGAGGTCACAAATACCATCGTCTTTGCCGACCCGACGAACACCGATGCACGGCTTCTGTGCGCCGATGCACTGGAGCAGCTGGGGTATCAGGCGGAGTCCGGTCCGTGGCGCAACGAATATCTGACCGCCGCGCAGGAGCTGCGCCATGGAAACGCCAATTTCACCGCTTCCACCAAATCTACCGGCGACATGGTCAAGGCCCTCTCCGCGCCCATGCTGTTTGACTATATGGCCATTGTCATGGACAAGCAGGCGCTGGCTGACCGCGACTTCACCATGAACGTGATCCTGCCTGACGTGGGCGAACAGCACATGCTCCGCGTGAAGAATGGTGTGCTGCTGGTCTATGCGGATACATTGTCTGATGATGCGGATGTGTCTATTACCTGCCCGAAGAATGCGCTGTTTGCGATCCTGACCAACAATAAGGAAACGGTTACACAGGCCGTCAAGGTTGAGGGCAGCGCAGAGCTGCTGACGCTGATGATGGAGAATATGAACCAGTTCCCGATCACCGGAGCCAACCCCTTCAACATCATCGAGCCGTAACGGCTTCGCGGGGCGGTCCGTGGGAAGACCGCCCCACTCGAGAGAAAACAGCGAGATGCTTTCAACGCAAATTAAAAGCTGTCTGTTTCTGTTGGAAACAGACAGCTTTTGCAGCCTTACGGTTGCCCTGCACACCCGAATCTGTCAGCCAACAGTAAAAATAAGAATTACTTCCTTATCACTGTTAAGCCAAGGTTTAAGAGTTATTAACAATTTATCACTCCGTCCATATACATTCCTTCCGGTAATACATGGCGACATGTGCATTGTGCCAGTCGCCGGGGTCATCGGTTATGTCGGAGTGGTATATCGGAGCAGGGCGCTTCGACAGAGCGGGAACAGTCACGAACTGTTCGTCATCGCCTGTGCTTCTTAGGTATTCATCGCGGGCAGTCAGTTCGCAGTCATAGGTTTTGGCATCGCCGTTTATGAGTGAGAGTGTTGCGGCGGCGGACAGTGGAAGATGGCTGAAGCCTGCGTCACCGCTCTTATATTCCGTCTCACCGACCTCTATACAGCCTATGCAGGCGATTACAAAGGCACAGAGACTTATGGCAAGCGCGAGGAGGGTGTTTTTGCGGCTTGCTTTTATTTTTTCAAAAAAATTATTAACGATGTCATCAAGGAATATATGCCTTTTTTCTGTTTTTATCTTATTCCCAATCCATCCCAGAAAATATATAAGATTAAAAGTGATGAGAACATACGCGGCAAAAAATATAATGTTCATCATTCTGTAAGGCATGCGCAGCCCCTGCGCGTAGAATACAGGCGTTCCCATTGAGCAGTACAGACCGAAGGTGAACACTGCAACGAGGAGCGGATATCTGTAGGTGAAGCCGCTGCGCCTTGCTATGCGGTAAAATACCGGAATCATGCATATAAAAAATATAAGGCATGGAGCATTCAACACTTTGGCGATGCTGTAACCGCCGAATGCAAAGGTATAGACGAAGGTCTTTACAATGCCGGTGCTTCCGCCCACGGATTGCTGGCGCAGAGCGTTTCCCGGTGCCGCCATGCTTATAAAAAGTCCTGCCATGGCTGCGGCTGCGACGATGATGTATGCCGCCATATGGTAAGGACGGATGACCTTATTTTTCCTAAGTATTACAAAATAAACCGCGGAACCCGCACTTAGAGCCAGAATAATGCACATGAAAAGCGCAGCTGCGTAGTTGCTTCCACCGATAAGAAAGGCAGATACAGAGCTTATTGCAGTGAGGATAATCGTGCCGGCAGCTTTGGCGGTTCTCATTCTTATAAGAAGCGCAAAGAGAAACAGCATGAGACTGTAAAAAAATGTATAATATATAGCACCGTTAAACCAGTAAAATGAATCGCTCGGTGTCGTGCACAGCTGCATTGACACGAAGGTGAGGCAGATTCCCACAGTCGCGGCAAGGTAGCTGTCCGCCTTGAATATTTTTTTCAGCGCAGTGTAAAAAAAGAAAATCGAAAAGCCCATATACGCGCTGAGAAGTATAAGCGGCGCAATAAAATAGTATTGCTCACCGAATATTCCAGGCTGCAGGCGCATGAGGAAGATTGCTGAAAAATTGCCCTGCCATATATCTGTCTCTTATACACATCTCCGAGCCCACGAGACCGTACTAG
>ERZ1504265.523-NODE-523-length-14407-cov-3.261288_pt1 | contig 14407 bp, 10 predicted proteins | sample MGYA00575507_ERZ1504265 | MGnify/ENA primary metagenome ERZ1504265 (study PRJEB39906, sample SAMEA3182091) | gut metagenome | biome: human; feature: gut; material: Stool; isolation source: human stools | place: Canada | collected 2013-03-11 ... | reverse complement strand
GCGGTGATCTGCTGGCACGCCCAGAGCTTCACGCCCACAAGCCCTCTCACCTCGTATTTTCTGGAATTTATCACGGTCACGTACAGATCCTCCAGCACACCCTGTACGGAAACCTTATCTCCCAGCGACAGTTCATCCGCATTTATCGTCTCCTCAAATGGCAGTTCTCCGTCATGGCTCTCAAATGAATCCCCCTCCCGGTCAGTCTGGTATAGGATGGCGTAGCTCACAGTTCCTGTGATGCGCGCCTTGCCCTCCATGACGTCTATGTTTTCTATCGTCACCTGTCCTTTGCTGGCTATCTGTCTGTCTATATCCCCCTTCACATCAGGGACATTGAAATCATCATCCACGGTAAACTCAACATATTTTGCCGCCTTAAGATTCGTCGTTGTGATCCTGTTCTTAGTAAGCTCCATATTTTCCCCACCTTATTTTTTATGATATACCGTTCTACTTGAATACAACCGGAAGATCCATCTTCACTATCCTGACCACCATATAAGGAAATGATACATTGTCCCCCTTCACGCCATCCGTCGGAGTCGCCACCTGCCTTAAAACTCCCTTGATGTAAATGGCATTGTCGTCCTTGTACATCTCCTCCAGAGTCACCCCAACGTCATCCCTCTCCTGCATGCCCGCAGCGATGCTATATATGTATATGTGCTGTTTGAATATACGAGATTAAATGGGTTTTCCTTCTTTTTGTCTATGATGGTAACCAGTTCATCCGGCAGCATGGTCTCATCGCACACGTCATAGAGCAGCGGCTCACCACTGTCCGACACCTCAAACCTTGCACATCCAACGCAGAATATCATGAGCTCCAGTGCAACCACCAGCAGGAAGGTAAGTCTGCCCCACATTCTCCCTCTTAGAAACTCTTTTTCATTTTCCACATGTATCACCTCCGCCATTTGCTTTTTAAGGTGTCTGGCTGTCATTTTAAGCCACTTAACACACTTTGGTATAGTATATGTACCCCATTTGCTCTTTATGTCTGTAAACGCAAAAAAGAGGCGGGATATCCTGTTTGATATCCCGCCTCCGTATCAGAAGCTCGTCCTTCTGTATATTATTCTGTCATTCTACTCTGCGTCTACAGGTGCGCTCTTCTCAGCCTCGATCTCGGCCTCAGCCTCTGGTGTGACCTCGATTCCAAGCTCAGCGAGCTGCTTGTCGTCTACATAGTCAGGCGCATTTGTCATGAGACATGATGCATCCTTTACCTTAGGGAATGCGATTACGTCACGGATAGAATCCTGCTTTGCCATGAGCATGACCAGACGGTCAAGACCATAGGCAAGTCCTGCGTGAGGTGGTACTCCGTACTTGAACGCATCCAGAAGGAATCCGAATCTCTCGTGAGCCTCGGCCTTTGTAAAGCCAAGGCACTCGAACATCTTCTCCTGAATGTCATCCTGATGGATTCTGACTGAACCTCCACCGATCTCATTTCCGTTTAATACTATATCATAAGCCTTTGCACGAACCCTGCCCGGATCAGAATCGATGTACTGAAGATCCTCCTCCATAGGCATGGTAAATGGATGGTGCATAGCTGTGAATCTGTTCTCCTCGTCTGACCACTCAAGAAGTGGGAACTCTATGATCCACACGAATCTGTATACATTCTTGTCCACAAGTCCCATGAGCTCTGCCAGATGGCATCTCAGTGCGCCGAGGACTGTCCATACGATCTTTGTCTTGTCCGCTGCGAACAGAAGCAGGTCGCCAGGCTTTCCATCCATGGCTGCCACAAGGGCGTTCATCTGCTCCTCTGTCATGAACTTGGCAAATGATGACTTGTAGCTTCCATCCTCGTTGATAACTATATATGCAAGTCCCTTTGCGCCGTATGTCTTTGCATACTCGATAAGGGCATCTATCTTCTTTCTAGGCATGCTTCCCTGTCCCTCGGCATTGATACCGCGGACTGTTCCGCCATTTGCAAGGGCACCTGTGAATACTCCGAACTCACAGTCCTTGACAACATCGCTGACATCCTTGAGCTCGAGTCCAAATCTGAGGTCAGGCTTATCTGAACCAAATCTGTCCATTGCCTCCTGCCATGTCATTCTCTGAATTGGAAGCTGGATGTCGAGATCAAGTATCTCCTTGAAGAGCTTTGCAAGAAGACGCTCATTTACATCGATTACATCGTCAACGTCAACAAATGAGAGCTCCATATCCATCTGGGTGAACTCCGGCTGTCTGTCTGCACGGAGATCCTCGTCACGGAAGCATCTTGCGATCTGGAAATATCTGTCGTAACCAGAGCACATAAGAAGCTGCTTGAAGAGCTGTGGTGACTGTGGCAGAGCGTAGAATGTACCAGGGTGTACACGGCTTGGCACAAGGTAATCTCTTGCTCCCTCTGGTGTTGACTTGGTCAGCATAGGTGTCTCTATCTCAAGGAATCCCTCATCTGCCATGAACTGTCTGGCGATGGTGGCTACCTTACTCTTCATGATAAGATTTCTCTGGAGGTCAGGACGTCTGAGGTCGAGATATCTGTACTTGAGCCTTATCTCCTCCTTGGTCTTGCTGTTCTCCTCTATAGGGAATGGAGGTGTCTCTGCCTCTGACAGTATACGGAGGCTGCTTGCAACGACCTCGATGTCTCCTGTTGCAAGGTTCTCATTCACTGCACCCGCACGCTTGCACACTGTTCCCTCGATGGCTGCAACGAACTCTGAACGGAGCTTTCCTGCCTTCTCGAAGCACTCTGCGCCACACTGTGACTCCTCAAATATAACCTGTAATATTCCACTTCTATCTCGAAGATCTACAAAGATTATTCCACCTTTATTTCTGCTCTTCTGAACCCAGCCCATCACGGTGACTTTCTCACCTATGTTGGCACTGCTAACCTCTGTACATCTGTGGCTTCTCTTAAGCCCCTGCATAGATTCTGCCATCTTACGCTATCCTCCTAAAATTAAAAACTTTCCTTATGTCACTATACACTTTTTTCATTTTTCGTCAAGACCTGGAATATCGCCGTGAAGCACCTGATCCACCCTGCTCATGATGTCTGTGGTGTTGATCAGCCGCTGGAACGCCAGGAACGCCCTCATGTCGAAGTGTCTCACCTCATCTATCACCATTCCAAATGCCGTATCCGCGTCAAATGCCTTCCTGTATGGTCTGTCGCTGACCAGTGCACTGAACACATCGCACACTCTGATAAGTCTTGCGCCGAGTGGTATCTCCTCGCCCCGCATCCTGTACGGATATCCCGAGCCGTCATAGTTCTCATGGTGATAGTGCACCATATCCACTATGTCCTGATCGTAGCCCTCACGCTTAAGTATCTCCGCGCCAAGCTTGGCATGCAGCCTGACGTATCTCATCTCCTCGATCTTCATCGCACCCTGCCGCCGTCCATATATGTAAGGACTCACCTGCAGCTTGCCCACATCGTGCAGCATTCCCGCCACGGCAACCTTGTGTATGAATTCCTCATCACAGCCCAGCTCCCTCGCCAGCTCAGATGCCAGTACACTCACACACATTCCATGGCGCACCGCATCATTCATATCAACTGAATAGCATTCTTCTGCATCCTTCTCCAATGCTAATCCCATATAAATCCCGCTTTCTTACGCTCGATCATCTCATCTATTCGAGCTATATAATCGTCTACACTCTTACAATTCTCTATTCTGTCTATACGTGTCCCCTCTGTCACTCCGTCATGTCCTGGTCTCACCACAAGCTTCGATGAACTTCCGGCACCGAGACCGATGATGTCAGTCCTCTCCTCCATGATGAGTATATTGTACAGGCACTCAAGCCCCGGCTTCGAGTAACCCACGTTCTCCAGATTGCCGGTCATGTTCTTCTGTCTGTACAGATAGTATGGATCAAGCCCCATCTCAGCCGCCGCCCTCGTAACAGCACCGAGCTGGCTGTCTATATCTGACTTCAGGGTGTCACGGTATTTGTCCATCTCTATGTTCAGATTCGCCGCCCTCTTGATGGCAAGGGTGTGAACCGTCAGACTTTCAGGGGAAAGCTCCTTCACCTGTCTCAGCGTGTTCTCCACACTGTCCGTGTCCTCTCCCGGAAGTCCCACTATCAGATCCATGTTGATGTTGTCAAAGCCCGCTCTCCGGGCATTCTCCATGGCTATGACCGTCTGCTCCGGCGTATGTGCCCTGCCTATGGTCCTTAATGTCTCCTCGTTCATGGTCTGTGGATTTATGCTTATACGCGTCACTCCGTGGCGCTTCATGACCTCAAGCTTGTCAAATGTGGTACTGTCCGGTCTGCCCGCTTCTATGGTGAACTCCCTCACCTGTGACAGGTCAAATGACTTCTCTATCATGCTGCAGAGTCTGTCCATATGCTCCGCAGATATGGATGACGGCGTTCCGCCTCCCACATATATTGATATGAGCCGTTTTCCGGAATATGCCTCCGCAACGTATGCCATCTCTTTCTCGACTGCGTCCAGATATGCATCCACCTTATTCTTATATACCGCGATCGGATATGAGGTAAATGAACAGTACAAACATCTTGTCGGACAGAACGGTATGCCTATATACAGACAGTATTCGTCCTCCTCCGCCACAGAGTCTATGATTTTCTTCTCCCTGTCAGCCACCGCCACTGCCAGCTCGGCTTTCTCACGGGAGGTTCCATATATCTCCTGGTAGTTTCCTATTATATCCTCTGAGGTCATCCCGGCTTCCATATAAGACACAGCTATCTTCGTAGGTCTGATACCCGTCAGGGAGCCCCACGGAAGTCTGCGGTCTGTATACTCCGAAAGCATGTTGTATATCGCCAGCTTTAACGGATTCCTCACGGCACTCTTATCCCGGCAGTCGCCATCCACAGGGATCTGTGTGCTGCATGCCAAAGTCCGCTCTCCTCCGTCTACTACAGAATACAGCTCTATATTTATTCTATTGTCATCTATATCCGCCACAAGCTCCTTGTCTATCTCCGCCTTAAGCTCCGGCTTTTTGTCAAATATCTCCGGAACCACTATTCTTTCACCGCCGTAGAAGGCCTGGAGACTCACCCGGAGATCATTGTTGTAATCTTCTATATTCTGTATCAGTAATATCATATTTCCACCATGATCCGCCCATCAGAAGAACGGATTCATCTTCTTCTCTTTTCTTATAAGTGTTGTCTCCCCGTGTCCAGGGTACACCACGGTATCATCAGGAAGCACAAACAGCTTCTCTCTTATGTTCTCGAGCAGCGCATGCTCATCACCTGTAGGGAAATCCGATCTTCCCACACTGTATTTGAACAGCGTATCCCCTGAGAACAGTATATTCTCTGACTCGAAGTAATAGCACATTCCGCCTCTGGTATGTCCCGACACACTGATGCAGCTCATCTCAGTGCCAAGCAGCTTCTTCACACTGCCGTCGCTCAGATAGTGATCCGTCTCAGTCTCTATCACCTTTTCAAATACACTGGTCATCATCGCCGACAGGTTCACCCTGCTGTTGCCGAGAACTTCCTTCTCGTCCTCCGAAGCATATGTATCCGCGCCTGTGAGCTTCTTCAGATCTCCCATCGCCGCCATGTGATCCACATGACCGTGGGTGAGATAAATGCCAACGCAGGTATACTCATTTTTCTTCAGTGTGTTGTATATATAATTCGCATTCCATGAAGGATCAATGACTATCGCCTCCCCGGTCTGCTCATTTGCCACTATATAACAATTCGTCTGGAATCCTCCCAGCTCACTTCTGATAACTTTTAATTCCGCCATATAAACCTTTCCGGCCATCAGCCCGTAGTTCTCTCTATATCAATTATATTATCAACATTCCTTATCTTGGCAATTATCGTATTCAACTGTTCCTTCGACTTGATCGCAAATGAGATCGTGATCGTAGCCTTGCCCTGCTTGCTTGTACGGCTGTTGATACTGTTTACGTTTATATTTGCCTCGCTGAGGATCTTGGTTATGTCAAATAATATGCCGTTTCTGTCATCTGCATATATATTTATCTCGGTCATGTATGTGTTCGATGCAACAGCGTCATCCTTCCACTCAGCCTCGATGACTCTGGCTCTGTCCGCCTCGCTCATGCACAACACATTTACACAGTCGGTACGGTGTATGGACACACCTCGTCCTCTGGTGATAAATCCTATGATCTCATCCCCCGGAACAGGTGAACAGCACTTGGAGAATCTCACGGCAACGTCATCTATGCCGTTTACGATTATTCCACCCTTGCCGGTATGGTTGCCATGGTTCTTCTTCACCGAATACTCGTCCAGAACCTCAGCGTTCGTGGCAGTCTGTGGCTTGTGCTCCTTGTTGTACTCATCAATCAGACGGTTTACTATCTGACCTTCCTTGATTCCGCCATGTCCAACGGCGGCAACTATGGAATCCCAATCCTGGAAATTGTACTTCTTGTATATCTTCTCCTGATACTCAGGCTTTGAGTACATGGAGTAGTCTATTCCCTTTGATTTGCAGTAGTTCAGTATGAGCTCTCTTCCGCGGCTGATATTCTCATCCTTGAGCTGATGCTTAAACCACTGGTTGATCTTTGTCCTCGCCTGTGTACTCTTGACTATATTCAGCCAGTCACGGCTTGGTCCTGTGGAGTTCTGTGAGGTTATGATCTCCACACGATCTCCGTTGTTAAGCTTGGTATCTATAGGAACCTGTCGTCCGTTGATCCTTGCACCGACCATCTTGTTGCCCACCGCCGTGTGAATGGCATAGGCAAAATCTATAGGTGTGGATCCGCTAGGAAGGTTCTTAACATCTCCGGCAGGAGTAAAGCAGTATACCTGTTCAGCAAAGAGATCAAGGTCAGTCTTGACAAAGCTCATGAACTCCTTGTTGTCATCGGTATCCCTCTGCCACTCAAGGATCTGACGGAGCCAGGAGAGCTTTTCCTCCTCCTTCTGCATGACCGTACCGGTTATGTTCTCCTTGTACTTCCAGTGCGCAGCGATACCATACTCAGCCGTTCTGTGCATCTCGTAGGTTCTTATCTGTATCTCAAATGGCTGTCCCTCAGGTCCGATCAGTGTGGTGTGAAGGGACTGGTACATGTTGGACTTAGGCATAGCTATGTAGTCCTTGAATCTTCCCGGAATAGGCTTGTACATCTCATGAATGATACCCAGTGCTGAGTAACAGTCCCTGACCGTATTCACCTTGATACGTACCGCAAATATATCGTATATCTGATCCAGAGTCTTGTTCTGGTTCTTCATCTTCTTATATATACTGAAGAAATGCTTTACTCTTCCGTCTATCTCAGCCTCAAGTCCGGCATTATCAATATGCTTCTTGACATCGGCAACGACCCTCTTGATATAAGCATCCCTCTCGGTAAGCTTCTCATCTATCTGCGCCTTGAGATCCTTGTACACATCCGGCATGAGGTACATCATGGACAGGTCATCCAGCTCGACCTTGATCTTGCTGATACCAAGTCTGTGTGCGATAGGCGCATATATATCCATGGTCTCTCTGGCCTTCTCTATCTGCTTCTCCGGTGACTGATACTGGAGGGTTCTCAGATTGTGGAGTCTGTCCGCCAGCTTTATCAGTATGACTCTGATATCCTTCGCCATGGAGAGGAACATCTTACGCAGATTCTCCGCCTGAACCTCTATCTTGTCCGTGGTCATCTTGAGCTGTGTCAGCTTCGTAACTCCATCCACAAGGAAAGCAACCTCCTCGGAGAACTCCGCTGCTATCTCCTCAGATGTCATGACTGTATCCTCAACGACATCGTGAAGTATTCCAGCCACTATCGTCTCCTTGTCAAGCTCGAGCTCTGCCAGGATTATGGCCACATTCAGAGGGTGCATGATATAAGGCTCCCCGGACTTTCTGAGCTGTCCCTTGTGGGCAGCGTCCGCCACCTTATATGCCTTCTCTATCATAGTGATGTCGGCAGATGGGTGATATGTGAGTATCCTTGAGATAAGCTCCTTATACAATTCCTCCGGCGGTGTAAAATCTGCCGGTGTGGACAGATCTATCTCTCTCTTCGCCTTCATCTGCTTATTCGCCTGCTCCTCCAGCTTTATAAGTTCATTCTGAGGAACATTCTTGCCAGACGCAAGAGCCTTCTCGATGGCTGCTATTCCATCCTTCGTGGCCTGCTCCGAGGTGATAACACCTGCTTCCGCAGCTCTCTTCGTCTCCTGAGCTATTATATTGTCCTGTGTCTTATCCAATGTCTCTCCCATATGCTCACCACACTTCCTGTTTTATTCTGCCCTGATCATTCTCCCTCAAACTGTACTACTGAAGCCACGTCATATTTGGAAAGTCTCTCTCTTCCCTTCAGGTCTGTCAGCTCTATGAGGAATACCATCTTGACTACTATTCCGCCAAGGCTCTCTATAAGCTTAGCCGCAGCCTCTATGGTTCCACCTGTTGCAATAAGATCATCCACCAGCACGACCTTCTCACCCGGCTTGATGGAATCCTTATGTATCTCTATAGTAGCCTGTCCATACTCAAGATCGTAAGACATCTCCACGGTCTCTCTCGGAAGCTTGCCCTTCTTTCTCACGAGAACAAGTCCCTTGCCGTTCTTGTATGCCAGCGGTGCTCCAAATATAAATCCTCTGGACTCTGCTCCGGCGATGACATCGTAATCTACTCCCTCCAGCAGCTTATCCATCTCATCGATGGCCAGCTTCATGCCCTCAGGATCCTCAGTTACACTTGTCACATCCCTGAATATGATTCCCGGCTGTGGAAAATCAGGAATACTCTTGATATACTTTTCTACCTCACTCATCTTACGTCCTCCTGTATGATATATATTACAAATGCACTTAATAGTATTCTCATCAAAGTCAGCTTATATTCCCTTGTTATAGGCCTCCATCTTCATCTGGAGTGAACGTCTTCCCATATATTCATTGATGGTCGGATAGTATGCGACATCTATCACTACGGCGTTCGGCTGACCATTTAACATTTTAACACATTCATCCTCTCCAAACCACTGTTTTATGTTATTCACAAATGTATCCGGATCAAAATCTATGGCATCCACGCACCTTCCGTACCAGGTATCAAGCTGGAGCTTCAGAAGATTTTTGTTTCTTCCAAGTATCTGCGCCCTTCGCACCGGTACTGCCGCCTGTGCAAACAGCGGTTTCCTGTTACCCTTTCCGTATGGTTCAAGCCTCTCGATCTGTTCCGTCAGCTCTATGCTGTTGTACGCCAGCGGCATGGTCACATCTATCATCAGCTTAGGTGTTATATCTTCATCCGTCAGCACCGCCGCTTCATTGAGCTTCCGCCTCAGCTCGTCAAGCCTCTCCTTCTCTATGGAAAAGCCCGCCGCCATGGCATGTCCGCCAAATGCAGTGAACATCTCCCGGAACCGGTTCAGCTCCTCGAACATGTTGTAGCTGTCTATGGATCTTCCCGATCCTTTCAGTATCCCCGGCGTCTCTGCGTCCGTGAACACCATCGCAGGTCTTGTGTATGCCTCCTTGAGCCTGCTGGCGATTATTCCCACAACGCTCTCATGTACAGCCGGTATATACACCACAAGCACCTTGTCCGCAAGGGTAGCCGCCTGTCCGAACTCTCCGTTCACAGTGGCTGTCTCAAGCATATCTGTGATATGCCGGGCTCCGGCCTCCGTCATGTTCTTTCTCTCATTGTTGACAGCCAGCAGTTCCCTAGCCCTTGCCTCGGCGACATTTGGATCTCTCTCAAGCAAGAACTCAAGGCTCTGTTTCGCATCCCCCAGTCTTCCCGCCGCATTGATGCACGGCCCTATCAGAAATCCCAGATCATACGTTGATATCTTCTTCTCATTTCTGCCGCTGAGCCTCATGAGGGCATTCAGACCCGGATTGCGGCTGTCCTTCAGACTTTCAAGGGCATATTTTACATAGAGTCTGTTCTCATCCACCAGATCCATCATGTCACAGTTGGTAGCCAGCCCCAGGATCTCCATGAATTCATTTACCTCGCTCTCGGCTATCCCGCATATCCTGTACATGTACTGGATGAGCTTGAACGCAACGCCGGCCCCGCACAGCCCCTTGAATGGATATTCACAGTCCTGCCTCTGATTGTCTATGACCGCATCCGCCTGGGGCAGCATATATACCCGCTCGCCGCCATCACTCTCCTCAAATGGGATCTGATGGTGATCCGTGACGATGACCGTAAGCCCGCGCTCCTTCGCATATCTCACCTGTTCTATCGCCGCTATTCCATTGTCGCAGGTTATGATAGTATCAACACCATCCGCTATGGCGGCATCTATAAGTCTTTTATTTATTCCGTATCCATCATGCACTCGATGTGGAATGTCGTAATCCACCACGGTGCAGTCATCAGCGCAGCTTCCGTGCAGCGCCGCCCATGTTCTCCGAAGGCCGAGAAGCAATATATAATTGGAGGTAACCCCGTCCACGTCGTAGTCCGAGATTATCCTTATCCTCCTGTTATCGCTGAGCTTTTCCTTTATTATCTCACCGGCTTCCACCATGTCCTTCATCAGTGCCGGATCGTGCATGGAATCCCAGTCGCCATCAAGGTACATAGCTATGGCTTTCTCCCCGGTGACTCCTCTGTTCGTGATAACCCTCGCCACAACAGGACTCACACCGAACCTCTCGCCTATGGCATTAAAGTCCGCTCTTTTGCCCGCCACTCTCCACTCTGGCTTCTTCACATATTTATCTATTATATCCTTCTGCTCCGGTGTCAATGTCATCTTCTGTTCTCCGTATCATTTTATCGCAGGGACATATCCGCATCCCTGCTGTATCCATCCACATATTTTAGCAGACGCATTATGGTATTACCAGTGTAAATGCCACCATTTTGCCTGTAAATGTTGACATTTCACCTGTTATGTCTATTTGCTTTTTATTGTACAAATGTTATAATAAATATACATTTTTAATATATCTTTTGTGCATTTTGATGGCAGTATCTGGAAGTTCTATCACAAATGCGCAGTGCAAAGGAGGAGATATTTTTATGGCAAACAGATTCGTACTCAATGAAACCTCTTACCACGGAGCGGGTGCCATCGCTGAGATCGCCACAGAGGCAGTCGGCAGAGGCTTCGCCAAGGCTCTTGTGTGCTCAGATCCTGATCTGATCAAGTTCGGTGTGACCAAGAAGGTCACCGATGTTCTGGACGGTGCAGGACTTGCATACGAGATCTATTCCAACATCAAGCCAAACCCTACCATAGAGAACGTGCAGCAGGGTGTGGCCGCATTTAAGGCTGCTGAGGCAGATTACATCATCGCCATAGGCGGCGGATCATCCATGGACACTGCCAAGGGTATCGGCATTGTTATTGCTAACCCTGATTTTGCAGACATCAGAAGTCTGGAGGGTGTTGCACCTACAAAGAATAAATCAGTTCCTATATTTGCAGTTCCAACTACAGCCGGAACCGCAGCAGAGGTAACTATCAACTACGTCATCACAGATGTTGAGAAGAACCGCAAGATGGTATGTGTTGATCCTAAGGACATTCCTGTTGTGGCATTTGTCGATCCTGAGATGATGAGCTCCATGCCAAAGGGACTCACAGCAGCCACAGGTATGGATGCACTGACACACGCAATCGAGGGTTACATCACCGCAGCCGCATGGGAGCTGTCAGACATGTTCCACCTCAAGGCAATCGAGATCATCAGCCGTTCGCTCAGAGGGGCTGTTGCCAATACACCTGAGGGCCGTGCAGATATGGCTCTTGGCCAGTATGTTGCAGGCATGGGCTTCTCAAATGTAGGTCTTGGAATCGTTCATTCCATGGCTCATCCACTGGGAGCTCTGTATGACACACCTCACGGTGTTGCCAACGCGATTATCCTGCCTACTGTAATGGAATACAATGCAGAAGCAACAGGAGAAAAGTATCGTGAGATAGCAAGAGCCATGGGCGTCAAGGGCGTAGACGACATGACCCAGGAAGAATACAGAAAAGCTGCAGTTGACGCAGTACGCCAGTTATCCATCGATGTAGGCATTCCTACAGACCTTAAAGACATTGTAAAGCCAGAGGATATTCCATTCCTGGCACAGTCAGCCTACGATGACGCATGTCGTCCGGGCAATCCAAAGGAGACTAGCGTGGAGGATATCACCAAGCTCTACGAGTCATTGATCTAACTGACCCATTAGATCAAAATATGTCAGTCCTTTGCCGGGACTTACATATTATATATGGGACCTCACCAGTCCCCTTAAACCCCTAAAAACTAACTAAAAGAACTCCTGTTACAGAGATTTTGCTCTCTCTGCATCAGGAGTTCTTTTTTTGTTCGTCGGATCCATCTGTCATGCTCTGATGGACTCAAGAATATACTCTTGAAACTCATTCATATTCTTAAATATAAAATCTGCCTTATCCCTCATCTCATCATCCGGCTGCACGAGGTCCGGGATCATGGCAATCTTCATCCCTGCCGCATATGCTGCTCTGACTCCGTTGTATGAGTCCTCCACCGCCCATGCACTCTCCGACTCAACTCCAAGCTCTTCACAGGCCTTCAGGAATATATCCGGTGCGGGTTTGCTCCGATCTACCATGTCTCCACATACAAGCTTGTCGAAGTAATCTATCACCCCGAGGTTGATGAGCTCCATGGTGACTACCTCTTTTCTGGTGGATGTGGCAAGGGCACATGGTATGCAATTATCCCTGAGCATCTTCAGCATGTCCGTAACTCCCGGCTTCAGCACAAGCTCTCCCTCTGCCGCTGCCCGGTGGAATTCCGCCGCCATCTCACCCTTGAGGCTCTCATATCTCTCCTCATCCAATGTATCCTGTCCTTCACCACATCTTCCTTTGTACATCTGCACGAACAGCTTCTTCGCCGCCTCACGGTTGAGTCCAAGGGCAGCCATACAGAAGCTCTCTATGTCCTCTATGCCATATTTGTCCGCTGTCTTCTGCCAGCTCTTGACAACCAATTGTTCTGAATCGAGGATGACTCCATCCATATCAAACACCACTGCTTTACAATTCATATCTCTTCCATCTCCCAATAATACAACAGGCTTCCACAGCATCTCTGCCATGGAAGCCTGTTATCATCTGTCATCTGACATCCGTCCGATCACTTTATTCTATTAAGCATCTTTTTCTGTCTTACCAAGCTTTGTCTTCATGTAGTACCAGAGTGGACCTGTGATACATACTGAAGAGTAAGCACCGATAACTACACCAGCCATAAGTGTGAGAGCGAACTCCTTGATGGATGCCACTCCCATGATATACAGAACGAATATTGTAACAAATGTTGTGAGTGATGTATATATTGTTCTGCTGAAGGTCTGGTTGATACTCAGGTTGACTATATCCTTGTATGTGGCCTTCTTAGGCTTCATAACACCTATATTCTCTCTTACACGGTCGAATATGATGATAGTCGCATTGATCGAGTAACCCACTATGGTAAGCAGACATGCGATACATGTGTTACCAACTGTAAGTCTCAGTATAATATACAGACAGAATACCATCGCAACATCGTGGAGAAGTGCGATAACTGCACTTGCACCAAACTTCACATCATGGAATCTGATAGCAATGTATATAAGCATCAGGATAGCTGCAAGGATGACTGAGAATATAGCGTTCTTGGACATCTCGCTGCTGACTGATCCACTTATTACGTTTGCCTCCTTGACATCTGCGCCAAGCTTGTCTGTGAGTGCGCTGCGCACCTTGGACATCTGTGAGTCATCTGTTCCGTCATCTGAAAGCTCAGGCATCTTGAACACGATCTCATTTGTACCTGATACTGTCTGTACTGATATTCCCGCTTCACCGATACCGGCTGCCTCTGCAATGACAGGAACTATATCTTTCTCAGCCTCGCTAAGTGAGTACTCTTTGTCAAAACCTACTGTAAGGCTTGTACCGCCTGCAAACTCAACACTGAAGTTAAGTGGTGAACCCTTTGACTTATTATTAACAGGCATCATACAGAAGCATGCGATGATCACAATGAGTGATCCGAGCATACAGAACTTACCTGCCTTCACGAAGTTTGTCTTCTTTGGCTCTCTTGCAACGCCGAAATACTTGGCATCTGTAACGCCGAGATTTACAAGCGCTGTGAGCAGTGACTGACTGACTGCCAGAGCTGTGAATACTGAGAGAACAACACCGATAGCCAGTGTGATCGCAAATCCCTTGATAGTACCTGTTCCGAATATTCCAAGTACAAGAGCTGCTATAAGTGTTGTAACGTTACCATCTATGATGGCTGACAGGGCATTATGGAAACCACCCTTTACAGCCTGCTTTACGGACTTGCCATCCGCCAGCTCCTCTTTGATACGCGTGAATATGATTACGTTGGCATCGACCGCCATACCTACTGACAGGATAACACCAGCTATACCAGGAAGTGTCAGTGTTACGTTGAA
>ERZ1504265.466-NODE-466-length-15702-cov-5.067809_pt1 | contig 15702 bp, 16 predicted proteins | sample MGYA00575507_ERZ1504265 | MGnify/ENA primary metagenome ERZ1504265 (study PRJEB39906, sample SAMEA3182091) | gut metagenome | biome: human; feature: gut; material: Stool; isolation source: human stools | place: Canada | collected 2013-03-11 ... | reverse complement strand
CTACACCTCTCTATTCGTCGGCAGCGTCAGATGTGTATAAGAGACAGATTATGCGCAACATCTTTATCAACAACTACCGCAAGGTAGTTCGCGACCAGACATTTGTTGACCGTACGGACAATCTTTACCATTTGAATTTACCGCAGGACGCAGGTTTTGAAAGTACGGAGAACGCCTACGACCTGAAAGAAATGCATCGGGTAGTCAATGCATTACCCAAAGAGTACAGAGTACCTTTCGCCATGCATGTTTCCGGCTTCAAATATCGTGAAATAGCAGAAAAGCTGAACCTTCCGCTAGGTACTATAAAGAGCCGCATTTTCTTCACTCGCCAAAAACTACAGGAAGAACTGAAAGACTTCCGCTAGACTTTAACGACATATTTCAATAGGTATCAAAATAACGATAACAACCGGCTACCATTCACACAACCAAAGGCAAGAAGGATTTATTTCTTTCTTGCCTTTGGTTATTTATATTCCGCCCGCCTTCCATTGGCAAAAAGTCCGCCCCCTTAATAAACGCCAAATAATGTAAAACCTGAAAACTTTCAAAACTATCTGCTGTTGTTGAGGGAAATTCGACGGGGAAAATCCCCATCGCCCTAAACCTTTAAAAAAACAAATTAGTATGGAAGATTTAAATTTCAGAAAAGGTGATGCAAAAACCGACGTATTCGGTTCAGACAGAATGTTACAACCCTCTCCGGTAGAAAAAATCCCTGAAGGACCAACGACTCCTGAAATCGCTTACCAAATGGTTAAAGATGAAACCTTTGCCCAAACTCAGCCACGTTTGAACCTAGCAACTTTCGTTACCACTTATATGGACGATTACGCTACCAAACTGATGAACGAAGCAATCAACATCAACTATATTGATGAAACTGAATATCCTCGTATCGCTGTAATGAATGGTAAATGTATCAATATCGTTGCCAACTTGTGGAACTCTCCGGAGAAAGACACATGGAAAACAGGTGCGCTGGCTATCGGTTCTTCAGAAGCTTGTATGCTGGGCGGTGTAGCTGCATGGCTGCGCTGGCGTAAAAAAAGACAAGCTCAGGGCAAACCGTTTGATAAACCAAACTTCGTTATTTCAACAGGTTTTCAGGTTGTATGGGAAAAGTTTGCACAGTTGTGGCAGATCGAAATGCGTGAAGTACCTTTGACTCTCGATAAAACCACTCTCGACCCCGAAGAAGCTTTGAAGATGTGTGACGAAAACACCATCTGCGTAGTACCTATCCAAGGTGTTACATGGACAGGACTGAACGACGACGTTGAAGCATTGGATAAAGCGCTCGACGCTTACAATGCAAAAACAGGCTATGACATTCCTATCCACGTAGACGCCGCCAGCGGTGGTTTCATTCTTCCATTCCTTTATCCGGATACGAAGTGGGATTTCCGTCTGAAATGGGTATTGTCTATCAGTGTATCCGGTCACAAGTTCGGTCTGGTATATCCGGGTCTTGGCTGGGTTTGCTGGAAAGGCAAAGAATATCTGCCCGAAGAAATGGCATTCAGCGTCAATTATCTGGGTGCTAACATTACTCAGGTAGGTTTGAACTTCTCTCGTCCGGCTGCCCAGATTCTGGGACAGTATTATCAATTCATCCGTTTAGGATTCCAAGGTTACAAAGAAGTTCAGTACAACTCTTTGATGATTGCTAAATACATTCATGATGAAATCGCCAAGATGGCTCCGTTCGTTAACTACTCCGAAAATGTAGTGAACCCACTGTTCATCTGGTATCTGAAACCGGAATATGCAAAAACAGCCAAATGGACATTGTACGATTTGCAGGATAAGCTGTCTCAACACGGCTGGATGGTTCCGGCTTATACATTGCCTTCTAAACTGGAAGATTATGTAGTGATGCGTGTGGTTGTTCGTCAGGGATTCAGCCGCGACATGGCAGACATGTTGCTGGGCGACATCAAGAACGCAATTGCCGAACTGGAAAAACTGGACTTCCCGACTCCTACCCGCATGGCTCAGGAAAAGAATCTTCCGGTAGAAGCCAAGATGTTCAATCACGGTGGTCGTCGTCATAAAACCGTAAAAAAATAAATTGATCTATGGATAAAAAAGTAACACTCGCTCAATTGAAAGAAGTGGTACAGGAGGCATACGATCAGGTAAAGGCCAATACCGGTGGCAAGAATGCCGACTATATTCCTTATCTGGCAAATGTCAACAAGGATCTCTTTGGAATCAGTGTCTGCCTGCTCAACGGGCAGACCATCCATGTGGGAGATACCGACTACCGCTTCGGCATCGAATCCGTATCCAAAGTGCATACGGCTATCCTTGCTCTGCGCCAATATGGTGCTAAGGAAATATTAGAAAAAATCGGAGCTGACGCAACAGGATTGCCTTTCAACTCAATCATCGCTATCTTGCTGGAAAATGACCACCCATCTACTCCATTGGTAAATGCCGGTGCCATTTCTGCCTGTAGTATGGTAAAACCGATCGGTGACTCTGCCAAGAAATGGGATGCCATCGTAGAGAACGTGACTGATTTGTGCGGCAGCGCTCCCCAACTGATTGACGAATTATATAAGTCTGAATCGGATACGAACTTTAACAACCGTTCTATTGCATGGTTGCTGAAAAACTACAACCGTATCTATGATGATCCGGATATGGCGTTAGACCTTTATACCCGTCAGTGCTCCTTGGGAGTAACCGCATTACAGCTTTCTGTTGCAGCCGGAACTATCGCCAATGGCGGTGTGAACCCGGTGACCAAGAAAGAAGTTTTCGATGCCAGCCTGGCTCCTAAAATAACTGCCATGATTGCCGCCGTAGGTTTCTACGAACATACAGGCGACTGGATGTACACCTCCGGTATCCCGGCTAAAACCGGTGTAGGTGGTGGTGTGATGGGTGTATTGCCCGGACAGTTCGGTATTGCCGCATTTGCTCCTCCTTTGGATGGTGCCGGCAATTCTGTAAAGGCACAATTGGCTATCCAATATGTTATGAATAAACTAGGATTGAACGTATTCAGTGATAATCACTTGATCGTAGCCGACTAGTTTATTCGCTCTATGAGAAAAACAAAAGGTTACTATCCGCGGATAGTAACCTTTTCTATTTGTAGACTATGTTGTCCCCTGTGCCGGCGCTTTCTTCTCTTCTTCTTCCGCATAATACTGCTTTTTCTTTTCATTAGACTGCTGAATCAGATTCGTAATATAGACTGTAAAGATAGGAAACATCATCATTCCCAAAGCTGCCAGCAGCACAGAGAGTACCCTACCGGTAGTCGTCATCGCAACTATATTCGATCCGACGGTAGTCACATCCATAAATGCCCACCACAAAGCGTCTCCGTAGTCAGTCACCAGCGGATTCACTTTATGCTCAAGTACAAAGAAGGCAAGACTGGCGAAATAGACCGTTGCCAGCAACATCGTCAGATAAGAGACGAACAAACTCGAAGCCCGGTTGTAAGTAAGCCATCCTACTACGATAGCAAGTGCATATCCTCCCCGCAACAAAGGAATAAACCGAAGCAGATAAGTGACCTCCGGAGAGAATGTCCACCCATAATAGGCAATAATGTTCTGATAGGGGATTGCCACCAGCAGAAAGATAAAGTGCGTCCGTATATAACGCCATTTATGCTTTGCCAGAAAAAACTCCAATACGAAATCAAACAGAAACCAGAGGCAAATCCACAACTGGATTTTCATGTACGAAGACTGCGTATAAAAAGGAATCCCTTTAAATGTATCTATCGAAATACTAATGACCAGAAAAAGGGACATCAATAATATAATAATGTGGAGAATACCATAAATCCCTTTTTTCCCTAAGATAAAATCGGAAAGTGCTGATTTCATAACTGCTTAATTTATAATAAAATGATTCTTATGTAATTTATAATGCTTAGAAACAATCTGATAAAGCGATTGTTTCGGAACAAAGGGATTGAGATATACAATCTATCAATTTAGCGATGTTAATTAACGAACTTTGAAAGAGATTGCGGAAACATCTCGCGCAAAATGTTGTTATAACACTGACTTTAAAATATTTTTCACTTAAAACCTTAACTTATGGCAAATATTAAAAATGCAGTGAAGCTGGGCGTGTTCACCCTGGCTATCATGAACGTTACGGCAGTAGTATCATTGCGTGGACTACCAGCCGAGGCCGTATACGGAATGAGTTCGGCCTTCTACTATCTTTTCGCAGCGATTGTCTTCCTTATCCCGACATCGCTCGTAGCAGCCGAACTGGCAGCTATGTTTCAGGATAAGCAAGGTGGTGTGTTCCGGTGGGTAGGCGAAGCCTACGGCAAGAAACTGGGATTCCTCGCCATCTGGGTACAATGGATTGAAAGCACCATCTGGTATCCGACCGTATTGACATTCGGTGCCGTATCCATTGCCTTCATCGGTATGAACGATGTACATGATATGTCGCTGGCAAACAACAAGTATTATACACTCGCCGTAGTACTTATCATCTACTGGCTGGCTACTTTCATTTCACTGAAAGGTATGAGCTGGGTTGGTAAGGTAGCCAAAGTTGGTGGTATGGTCGGTACAATTATTCCGGCTGCCCTGCTGATTATCCTGGGAATCATTTATCTGGCAACCGGCGGACAATCCAATATGGATTTCCACAGCAGCTTCATTCCTGATTTTACTAATTTCGACAATGTCGTTCTTGCTGCCAGTATCTTCTTGTTTTATGCCGGTATGGAAATGGGCGGTATCCACGTGAAAGACGTAGAAAACCCATCCAAGAATTATCCGAAAGCCGTATTTATCGGTGCGCTTATCACTGTTCTTATCTTCGTTTTGGGTACATTCGCATTGGGCGTTATCATCCCTGCCAAGGATATTAACTTAACTCAGAGTTTGCTCGTTGGTTTTGATAACTACTTCAAGTACATTCACGCTTCCTGGTTATCACCGATTATCGCCATCGCTCTTGCGTTCGGAGTATTGGCTGGTGTGTTAACATGGGTTGCAGGTCCGTCAAAAGGTATCTTTGCCGTAGGTAAAGCTGGTTATATGCCTCCGTTTTTCCAGAAAACAAACAAACTGGGTGTACAGAAGAATATCTTGTTCGTACAGGGTATCGCTGTGACTGTATTGAGTTTGTTGTTCGTTGTTATGCCTTCCGTACAGAGTTTCTATCAGATTTTGTCGCAGTTGACAGTGATTCTTTATCTGATCATGTATCTGTTAATGTTCTCCGGAGCTATCGCACTGCGTTATAAAATGAAGAAACTGGACCGTCCGTTCCGTATCGGTAAGTCCGGTAATGGTTTGATGTGGTTCATCGGTGGTCTTGGTTTCTGTGGTTCATTACTCGCTTTCATTTTGAGCTTCATCCCGCCCAGCCAGATTTCTACCGGCAGCAACACCGTTTGGTTCTCTGTATTGATTATCGGCGCAATCATTGTAGTCGTTGCCCCGTTCATCATCTACGCTGCCAAGAAACCGTCTTGGAAAGATCCGGATACTGACTTCGAACCGTTCCACTGGGAAGTTCAGCCTCAGACTGTTACTGCCGGCGTTACTGCCAACAGTGCAAATGCCGCTCGTCCGGCTTCTGCTTCAACATCGTCTGCCAATCCGGCTAGTCCCGCCACTGCAAACCCTGCAAGTGCCGGCTCTGCAACCTCCGGCTCTGCTCCGACAAGCAATCCGGCTTCTTCTGGTGGAAATACCACTGCAAGTAACGGATCACCAAATTCCGGAAATAAAGATGAAGGTATACCTAAATCTTAAAAGCTAAACATATAGTTAACATCTATCAATAATCCCACCTTGAACCAATCAGTATCCAGGGTGGGATTATTCATTTCTTATTATTCATTCCCTATTATTTCTTTCAGGTCATTTCTTTCTCACACTTCTCTTTTCTTCTTTTTTCTCCTTCAGTAAATCAATTCTTGCTTTATCAGACAGTTTTATTTTTCAATCAAGCAACTTCTTTCTTCGTGATTAAAGGTAATATAAACCAGAAAGTACTGCCCTTTCCAAGTTCCGATTTTACTCCGACTCTTCCTCCCAGATTATGAATAATTGTTTCCGAAAGCGTCAATCCGAGTCCTGTTCCCTGTACCTCCCGGTCAAGTTTCGTAAAGTGGGAGAATATCTTCTCCTGCTCCTCTTCCGGAATGCCAATGCCAGTATCAGAGACATAAAAACAGACTTCATCTGTACCCTCCATACGACATCCAAAACGGATTTCCCCTGTTTTAGTAAATTTCATCGCATTATGAAGCAGATTGGTCAATACCTGAATAATGCGATGTTTCTCCGAATGCATCATAATCGGTTCCAAATGTGCCTCACATATTAATGCCACCAGAGGATTCTCATTCAGTTTCATTCCGAAAACACCTTCCAGCTCCCTCAGCAAATCATTGGCATCAAACTCTGAATATACAAAGTTCAACACGCCTGCATCTATTTGCGAAAGATCAAAAATATCATTTACCAGCCGTAATAACCGCTCATTATTTTCTGAGATTATATCGGTATACATCTTCTTTTCTTCTTCGCTGGTAGCTGTAGCCATCAGGCCGGAAAATCCGACAATAGCGTTTAACGGAGTACGAACTTCATGGCTCATATTGGCTATAAAAGCAGACTTGAGTTTATCGGCGGAAATCGCATTTTCCCTTTCTACATCTAATAATCGCTGTATATTCCGAAGTTCCGTTACATCGTAGACTGTCAGCACCATACGCTCTTCACCATTGATATGCAGATAAGCGCCCGAAACAGAAACATCACAGGAAATAATGGACTTTCCATCGTCACTTAAAAGTTTCATAGAAGCATCCAGTTTCTTAAAACCTCTCTTTTCATAAAAAGCCTTGCCGATAAATGTACGTATGCAGCACAATTTACATTGTTCATGCTTTCCACATTCTCCGGCAGCTATCGCATTTCTGCAATGCAATAAATCTCCCACTTTTTTCCTTTCTCCCTCCACAGGTGTCAAATGGTTCAAAGCATAATAGTTGGTATTGTGAACGACAAAGTCCCTGTCAATCAGCAGATAGTAGACGTTTATGTTCTGCAATATGGAAGTTAGCTCATTAGATTCATGCAACATTACAGCTGCCATCGAATTCATATCTTTCTTCACCGTCTGATATTTAACCAGTACATAAATGAATGCAGCTAACAAAATAATTGTAATAAACTGTAATGCCATAGGAATCATATTATATTGTTTGTAGTGTCCGGATTGTTTAGACTCGTAAAAGTATAAAATATACTGAATAAGTGATGCCGCATTGCCTATTTATTCTTCCCCAAAAGAAAAGTTTCTCTCTTTCCTCATAAGTAGACGAAAAATTCCCTTCAAGTTATTGCAGTATTAAAAAATATACTTATCTTTGCACCCGCAAACGAGAAAGGTGCCATAGCTCAGTTGGTAGAGCAAAGGACTGAAAATCCTTGTGTCCCCGGTTCGATTCCTGGTGGCACCACTTTTCAAAAGCAATCGGAATGTAGCGCAGTTGGTAGCGCACTACGTTCGGGACGTAGGGGTCGGGCGTTCGAGTCGCCTCATTCCGACAAAAGCGACAAATGATAAAATCATTTGTCGCTTTTTGCTTTATACACCTTTATAATACGTTGATAATCCAGTGGGTAATTCAAGAAGTTATATTTCTTTTTCGTTCGATACCCAGCCATTTTTGTTCAATTTATTTGCACGCCAATAGATTCATTTATATCTTTGTTACCAAAAATTCATTTAATCTCATTTATTCATCAACCTAATTACATCATGAAAAACAGATTCCACCTCTTAACCACAGCGATAGTTTCCCTATTATGTGTTAGTTGTGCAGAAACTCAGGTTTCCCAGTCCGGTAGTAAAGAAGCGGTCAACCCTCCTATTATGGGTTGGAGCTCATGGAATGCTTTCCGGGTAGATATCAGTGAAGATATTATTAAAAATCAGGCTGACCTGATGGTCAAAAAAGGTCTGAAAGACGTGGGATACCGCTATGTCAACGTTGACGACGGATATTTTGGCGAACGGGACGGCAATGGAAAAATGCAGACCAACAAGAGTCGCTTTCCGAACGGAATGAAACCTGTCGCCGACCATATACATAGCCTTGGCATGAAAGCCGGTATTTATACAGATGCGGGTAACAACACCTGCGGCTCTATCTGGGACAACGATCACGCAGGAGTAGGAGCCGGCATTCATGGACATGAACAACAGGATGCCCAACTCTATTTCGGCGAATGGGGATTCGACTTCATCAAGATAGACTATTGTGGCGGAGACCTGCTGGGCTTGGATGAAGAAGAACGCTATACTTCAATCCGAAACAGTATCGACAAAGTAAACAAGGACGTCTCTGTCAATATCTGCCGCTGGGCTTTCCCCGGTACGTGGGCTAAAGATGTAGCAACTTCATGGCGTATCAGCGGTGACATCAATGCGCATTGGGGCTCATTGAAATATGTAGTCGGCAAAAACCTATATCTGTCCGCTTACGCCAAAGACGGACATTATAATGATATGGATATGATGGTCATCGGTTTCCGTGATAACAGCAAAGTAGGCGGCAACGGACTTACCCCGACAGAAGAAGAAGCCCACTTCGGCCTGTGGTGTATCATGAGTTCACCTCTGTTGATCGGATGTAATCTGGAAAGCCTGCCCGAATCTTCCCTTCAACTGCTGACCAACAAAGAATTAATCGCTCTTAATCAAGACCCGCTGGGCTTGCAGGCATACGTAGTGCAGCATGAAAACGAAGGCTATGTACTGGTAAAAGACATCGAACAAAAACGTGGTAACGTACGTGCTGTCGCACTTTATAATCCATCGGACACCGTGTGCAGCTTCTCCGTACCTTTCTCGGCACTTGAATTTAGCGGAAATGTGAAAGTACGCGATCTGGCAAAACGCAGTGATCTGGGAAGTTTCTCCAATGTCTTTGAGCAGACACTCCCCGCACACAGTGCTATGTTCCTCCGCATGGAAGGAGAAACACGTCTGGAACCGACATTGTATGAAGCGGAATGGGCTTATCTCCCCATGTTCAATGATCTCGGCAAAAACCCGAAAGGCATCCTATACGCTGCCGATCAGGAAGCTTCCGGAAAAATGAAGGTAGGATTTTTGGGCGGACACCCGGAAAACTATGCAGAATGGCCGGAAGTATATAGTGCAGACGGCGGACGTTACGAAATGACCATTCATTACTCATTCGGCAAAGGACGCCAATTGGAAATAGATGTCAATGGCATTGTTACCAAAGTGGATTCACTGGGAGAAGACGACAAACACAACCAGATCACAATTCCTGTAGATCTGAAAGCCGGTTATAATCATATCCGTATGGGTAACAGCTACAACTGGGCACCGGATATCGACTGCTTCACACTAACCAAAGCAATGTAACAGCCCCATCATGTAAAACGTGACTATAAAAAAGGAGGAGCTAAGATCACTCTCCACTCCTCCTGTCACGACAAACAACTAAAATTATTCACTATTTGATGCCATCCAATGCCCTTTTAGCAGTAGCATTAGTGGAGTCTATAGCCAGAATTTTGCTCCAATATTCTTTGGATTTTTCCTTATTAGCCATCGCTTCCGCTTTCAGTGCCGGATTTTCAATAGCCAACAAATAGTAATATCCAAGATAACTGTAGCACTCAATCAAAGCTGAATTGTAATGAGGATCATTCTTGCTTTCCAGCAGAGCGGCAACTTCCTCATAGAAAGGTTTCGCTAATCCAAGAGTCGTTTCGGGGTCAAGTGCAGAATTGGCACGTGCTCTCCAAAAATTGCCCAGATAGCTCTCCGGTGCTGCTTCTGCAATAGCATGAAAAACAGAATCAGCAGCCATCAGCGCCTGTTTGCGCTCTTCAGCATTGATTGTCAGCGAATCAGTCTGCGTACCTGCACCGTAATAAAGTCTGCCAAACTGGAATTGCAAATCCGGAGTCTGGTGTTCCTTATCAAGGGATGAATAATATTTCTGGTAAGCACTGATTGCCTTTTTATAATCGTTCTTCTGCTCGTAAGCAGTAGAAATATTCTTGTATAAGTCCGTCTTTGTCGGGTCTAATTGTATAGCTTTCTCATATTGGCCTACAGCTTCGTCATATCTCTTCAGAGCATCAAGCAAATGACCGTAATACATATAGTCCAGATAAGAATAATCAGCTTTGTCTGACTGGGTAAAGAAAGCGTCTGCCGCCTTTATTGCTTCATCAAAGCGTTTCAGGTCTGTATAGTTATACATTGCCAAACGATTGAACGCTGCATGACGGGCATTCTTTTTCAATCCCATATTCGCTACTTCAAGCGACTTCTCAAAGTCATGATTCAGGAAGAGAGCGAATGCATACTTCACCAAATCCTCTTCTGTAGCTGTCGGTCCCATTGCAAAATTCGAATAAGCTTCGACAGCTTTACTAAAATCATTCTTTAAGTAATAAATTTCGGCTAGTTTTTTATCTACGGCTATGTTGGACGGTTCCTGTGCTTTCAACTGATTCAGTTTCTCGATAGCAAGGTCTGCATTTGCAGATTTATAAGTATCTGCATATTTCAGATATGCTTCCGTGCAATGCGGATCGAAATAAATAGCCTCTTCATATTTCTGAGATGCCAGACCTGCATTTTTCTGTTCAAAAGCGATATCTCCTTCCAATACAGAAGCAAGAGCCGATTTACCATTCGCTTTTTTGGCAAGAGCAGCGTACTCCTGTGCTTCCGGAAGTTTGCCGGCTTTCAGATATACCTCACCGATCGCCACCAGAAGTTCCACATTCTTTTTATTCTTTCCTTTTATCAACTGTTCAGCTTCCTCATTGGCCTGAGCCGGATTCGTCTGAATGATTTCTTTCAATTTGGCAACTCCTGCCTGCCATTCGGCATCAGATGATTGCGCATAGAGCGACCCAACTGCTATAAACGCTCCAGCTAAAAACATTTGTATTCTTTTCATGATAGTCACTAATTTTAGTTATTATTCGTCTTTCACGTGGACAATACGCACTGGCTGAGTAGCCGGCACAAGTCCAGATTTTAATATAATCCGCTGCCCTTTATCGGATGTCATAAAAGAAGCGAATCCCCAAGGCAGCCCACTGCGAGGATCATTCAGTAATGCATAAATTGGTCGTGCCAATGGATAGTTACCGTAATACAGATAAGCCTGATAAGGCTTATAACTGTTAGCAGGAGTAGCTACATCCTCCGCACTCACTGCCATTACTCTGATTTCCTCGGTGAAAGAAAGATTGGTGGTGTCACTGCGGTTACCCAGCCAGTTTACACCAATGACTCCCATTGCTCCGGGGTTCTCTGCTACATACTTTATCACCTGCTGATTGGTCTTCAAGGCACTGACATTGTCAGTAGCCAGTGGTTTTCCATCGCAGATGGAATCCATTGTATAGCGTACGGTGCTGGAGTTCTTGTTATCGAATACCACCTGAATACTCTTCAGTGGAGAATTCGGATTTATCTCTTTCCAGTTTTTCGCCTCACCAGTCAGGATACGGCTGAAATCTCGTACACTCAACAAAGAATCCGGATTACCCCGGTTGACGATCAATGCCAGACCATCCGTGGCCAGTTTAATCTCACGGGGAAAGAACTTGCGGCTGTGGAAGGAATTCATTTCTTCCTCAGTCAATGTCCGGGTCGCAATAGCCAACCGGACACTGTCTTTCAGAAGTAAATTAATTGCTTCGACTTCCGTCGTGTAGCGAGGGACAATTCCAGCCAAAGGATACAGACTCTCAAACACATCTATTTCTTCCTGTATAATAGGCTCAAAACTTTCATCCGCCGCAATAGATATCACCCCAGACGAATACGTATCCGTCGGTCCATCCGATTTGGAACGGCAAGCACTCAACACTGCCAACAAAACGATTCCTATCAGCCAAAATTGTCTCTTCATCATCTTACTGTAATCTAAACATTACCGGAACGGTGAATTTCACACGTACCGCTTTACCATTTTGTTTACCCGGAATCCATTTCGGCATGCTTTGTACCACACGCACAGCTTCTTTATCCAGATAAGGATCAACGCCACGAGCTACGTGCACATCGCTAATAGTACCGTCACGCTCTACCACAAACTGTATAATAACGCGACCTTGTGTTCCATTCTCCTGTGCAATCGTCGGATACTTGATATTTTTTCCCAGATATGCCATCAGTTCCTGCTGTCCGCCGGGGAACGTCGGCATCTGTTCTACCATATCAAATACTTTTTCCGGTTCGGCTGCTTGTGTCACTACCTGTTTCAAGTCAGCGATATCAGCTCCGTTGACTTCATCATTACCTTTTACGTCGGCAATGGAGATAGCCACTTTGGTAGAAGTCAATTCTTCCTGACTCTTGATTTCATCGTCTTCGCTCACCTCTTCATCCTTCTTGATGACAGGAGCCGTAAACTTAATAGAACTTTTCAATGCAGGAGGGGGAGGTGCAACCGGTTCCACCCGTTTCATCTCTTCCTGTTTGATTTCCGGTTCTGCTAATTTTGACAAAGTCGTAACCTCTGTCATCACTTCCTTTTGCTCGGGAGTTGCCAACTTAAGCAGCGTAGGGATAGTAAATCCGACGATTGCTATCGCCACCACAATCAGCATCGCAACCGTATGCCGTTTAGGTGAATTGGCACGCATTCTGTATGCGCCATACGCTTGATTCTTGCCTTCAAAAATCTGTTGACACCATTCCGAAGAAGCTAAATCTAATTTTGCCATTTTACTTTCTTTTTTTAGGTGTTACATCATTTATCAGCCAGGTTCTGTGACAGCTCTCCCTTAGCATCGTAATTCTTAATCAAGAATTCATCGGCTTCGACAATATCCGTTATCACATATTTACCTATGTTACATATCTGCATCTCATCCAATGCGTCAATCAGATTCATATAAGAAGCATCATCCGTCGCCTTGATAATAACGGTCGGTGTATCCTTTCCGCTCTTAATTTCGGAAACCTTCTTTTTGTATTCGTCATCTGTAATCTCCAGATCGAGCTTCTGCTGCTTCAAGGCTCTCACCTGATTAACAGCCGCAGCATTTTTCTGAAGAAGTACGGCACGCAGCCCATTTGCTCCGTAAGTAGTCTCTTTCAATGAAGTATAATCCCTATAGTTAGGTTCTCCCTCATAGTAATAGAGCTTATTATCAGCTCCCAGCAATAATGTAATTGCCTGAGAAGCTTTCACCATACTCTTTTGTTGTTCAGTTATATCTTTGTCATTACTCGGCATGCTTATTTCCATCGTCTGAGGCTTGCTCAACGTGGTACAAAGCATAAAGAAAGTAATCAGCAACATGTTCATATCCACCATCGGAGTAAAGTCTACCCGGACAGTCATTTTCTTTTGCTTGCCCTTACCTCTTTTCTTTCCGCTGCTCTCTTGTACTTCAGCACTCATTGTCTTTCCTCCCTTTTAATTTTCAGATTCTGCTTTGAGAGAAGTAATCAGATTGTACCGATTCTCCCGCAAATCCTGAAGTGAGTTCATTACGTTCTTTATCACTGAGTATGGAGTGGAAGCATCTGCCTTAATAGCAATTCGGAGATCAGCGTTAGCGTTACGTGCATTGCGCACCCACGACTTAAACTGATTATCGGTGCTATCGCACGGAATTCCTTCATTCTTCAGAACTTTGTCCCGCTGGTCTTCCGGGAGGTCAAGGAATTGCTGCATACTTCTGATGGGCACTCCAAAAGTAGTAGCCAGTGTAAACCGCTTTTCCTGCTCCGGAGTAAACTTTATGCCATACTCTTCACCCATGCTCTCCAATACAGCCTGCATATCCTGCTGCTTGTCGAGGCTCATAAATATTTTTCCTTCCGGATCAACCAGAATCTGGAGTACATTCGTCTCCGGAATCTTAATTTCCGATACGGAGGCCGGAGTAGTAACTTGTACAGGTTCCTTCTTCACAAATGTTGATGTCAACATAAAGAAAGTCAGAAGCAATACAGTTACGTCACTCATAGCTGTCATATCTATGAACGTATCTTTCTTTTTAATTTTCGCTCTACCCATGATTAATAGATTTTAAAGAGTTCGCCAAATTAATGAGTAGCTGCAAAAGTCTGCACGATAGAGAATCCGACTTCATCGAGTCCGTAAGTCAATTTATCAATTTTGTTAGTGTAGTAGTTGTAAGAAATAACAGCCAGCGCACCTGTCAAGATACCGAAAGCCGTATTGATCAAGGCTTCAGAGATACCTTGTGACAAAGCCATAGAGTCAGCACCACCACCGGCAGACAATGCGGCAAATGAACGGATCATACCAATTACAGTACCGAGCAATCCCATCAATGTTCCCAAAGTGGTGATAGTAGCGATAATCGGAAGATTCTGCTGCATCATAGGCATTTCCAGAGCAGTTGCTTCTTCCAGTTCTTTCTGGATAGCCAGCAGCTTTTGTTCTTTAGGAAGAGCTGTGTTCTTTTCCATTTCTTCATACTTGCGCAAAGTAGCAGTAACTACATTGGCAACAGAACCGCGTTGTTGGTCACAGATTTCTTGTGCTTTTTTGAGGTCACCGGTAGCCAGGGCTTCCTTGATGTTAGCTACAAATTTAGCCAACGAACCTTTACCGAAAGCAGAACGAAGCGCAAAATAGCGTTCAATACTCAAAGCGAGTACAGTTAACAACAGTGTCTGAATAACAGGCACAATAACACCACCTTTGTAAATAGTACCCAACATGTTCAATGGATGGTTGTTAGGATCATTGTTCATAAAATTAGACGGATTTCCCAACAGGAACTGATAAATACACACTGCCACGATGAAACAGCAGATGATTACAATACCGGCATTCTTTATGCCTACGATCTGAGACTTTTTAGTAGTTTCCATAATAAGTTTTTTTGTTAAGATATTAATTTTAGTTATTTAGAAAATTTCAAATGATTAGATACACTGCGCTATAGACCCTGTGACTTTTCAAGAGAATGAAAGTCACACAGCTTCATACAGGGTACGAAAAGTAAATAAGATGGGAATAGTAATAAACTAAATAAGGATACGTCTTAGAGCGAACACATAGTAGTCGCTACAGATAATGGAGTAATGTGGATCCTTATCCGAGTAATAGGATTTACTTTGATCTAATACAAGTGAGTTTTCTCTTAACAAGAAAAACTTATGCATAACGTCTTTAAGAGAATCATTCGCTTCGATGATTCTACGCAGACGATAATTATTAGAAGATGTTTCTGTAACTGATTTAAAGCCCAATTCTACGTCGGAAATAGACAAAGACTGGGATGATCTGTCAAAACCCAACGAACGGGTCTTAAATGAAGAATTAGAGTTGGTATCGGCGTTCGATTCCGACAACTGGCAAGAGCTTTCACTCTTAGAAACACATGAAGTGATATCCATAGCATTTCCACCCATACTATATGATAGCATCAGCAGAACAAGCGCTAATATGAATCTCACAGAACCTTTCATGATATTTATTTCAGTTGTTTATATCGAATTCTCGCATTTCGGCGACAAATTTAGTAATTAAATATATTCGTTTGTCGTTATTCACATCATTTAAGCATAAAACTTTGACTCTATTATTGAAACAATGTACAAAGTGTTTTGTTCCCATGTTTTGGAGTTTTATGTGTTAAAAGACGTTTATAGATAAATAAATAAGGGATATTCCTAAGG
>ERZ1504265.426-NODE-426-length-16703-cov-3.726694_pt1 | contig 16703 bp, 8 predicted proteins | sample MGYA00575507_ERZ1504265 | MGnify/ENA primary metagenome ERZ1504265 (study PRJEB39906, sample SAMEA3182091) | gut metagenome | biome: human; feature: gut; material: Stool; isolation source: human stools | place: Canada | collected 2013-03-11 ... | reverse complement strand
GTGCAGGATAACCGCACGCCCGGTATTTTTTCAAATATAACAAAAAATGAAAAAGAATACAATCATATTTCTAAATTTTTATAAAAATCGTTAAATAAAAATAAGACTCCCATGCATAGTTCTCTGCCCGCTAAAAACGGTTACACCCATTAAAAAATAACAGATGTAACCGTGTGTACCATTGTTGATATTCTATATGTTAAGCAGATCGCTGTAAACCTTGAGTGCACCCTCTGTCTCATGTGCGAGAACACGCTTAGCAAGCACCTTGCCGAGCTGTACGCCCTCCTGGTCGAAGCTGTTCACGTTCCATAAGAAGCCCTGGAACATAATCTTGTTCTCAAAGTGTGCAAGAAGTGCACCGAGTGTCTTAGGATTAAGCTCATCACCGATGATAATGCTTGAAGGACGATTGCCCTCAAAATTCTTGTTTCTGTTGTCATCGCTCTTGCCGCAGGCGAAGGCAACAATCTGGGCTGCCACATTAGCGCAGAGCTTCTGCTGGCTCGTGCTGTCCTGGATAACAACATCCGTTCCTATCTGGCTGTTTCTAAAGCCGATGAACTGTAACGGGACAATGTCCGTTCCCTGATGGAGAAGCTGATAGAAGGAATGCTGTCCGTTAGTTCCCGGCTCACCGAAGATGACCGGTCCGGTGACGTAATCCACAGGTTCGCCGAATCTGTTGACCGACTTGCCGTTTGACTCCATGTCAAGCTGCTGTAAATGAGCAGGAAAACGGCTGAGCGCCTGTGAGTACGGAAGCACCGCCGTACTTGGGTATCCTAACACATTTCTCTCGTATACACCGATAAGGGCGTCAAGCATCTCAGGATTCTTACGGATATCCTCATTCTTAGACAGCTTATCCTCGGCTGCCGCACCCTCTAAGAACTGTGCGAACACCTCAGGTCCGAAGGCAAGTGACAATACTGCACCGCCGACTGCCGATGTGGAGGAGAAACGTCCTCCGATATAATCATCCATGAAGAATGCCGCAAGGTAATCATCGCTCTTTGCAAGAGGTGATGTCTCACTGGTAACCGCTATCATGTGCTTTGACGGGTCAAGTCCTGCCTTCTTAAGCGCATCCTTGACAAAGGACTCATTTGTAAGAGTCTCAAGTGTTGTTCCTGACTTGGATACGAGCACAAATATGGAATGTGCCACATCTGTCGAGGCAAGAACCGCAGCAGCATCATCCGGGTCAACATTGCTTATGAACTTAGCCTCCATCCTGAAGGCTCCGTTCTTCTTAGCCCAATTCTCAAGTGCAATATACATTGCACGAGGACCTAAATCACTTCCGCCGATGCCTATCTGAACTACAGTTGTGAACTTCTCACCTGCCGCATTGGTTATCTCACCATTATGCACCTTGTTGGCGAACTCCGCTATTCTGTTCTGCTGTTCAACATAGAAGCTCCTCTTATCAACGCCGTCTGCATTTACTGCGTCTCCAAGCTGCCCGCGCGTCATGTGGTGAAGAACAAGTCTCTTCTCGCCTGTATTTACAACCTCTCCATTGTAGAGAGCCTCAAACTTCTCTGTAAGCTGTGCCTCCTTAGCAAGCTTCTCAAGTGCATCAAGCACCTTATCGTCTACCTGCTTTGCAGCATAATTATATGTAAGCCCCTCCGCCATCGGTGTGCTGTATGACTTCACGCGGTCCGCGCTCATCACCTCGGACAGCTTAACCTTGTCCACCTTAGACAGATTCCCATAAGAGTTAAGTGTATCCAGATTCTTCCAGTTAATCATATTATCCTCCTGTTCTGCAAACGTCCTGCCTGATATAGAACGTGAGCACTGCTTATTTAATTGTTAATTATTAAACAATCATCTGAATTATACTATCAAAACCTGATTAATTCAATAGCGTATTTCTTCACCTTTAAGATTACCTATGCATACGGCATTCCGGCCTTTTTTCTTAACCACATACAGATATTCATCCGCAGCACGAAGAAAATCCCTGTCCTTGCAGTCCTCGCAGGGTATATCATGGCATATTCCCTGTGAGATGGTGACAATGGAATATTCACTTAAACCATTGTGTTGCATATTAAGGTCATAAACCTGCTGTCTCAGCCTCTCAGCCGTCTCTTTAACCTCTTTCGCCTCCACACCCGCATATACGATTACGAACTCGTCACCGCCATACCTCGCACAGAAAATATTCTCATTCTCTATACCTGCGAGCAGACCTGCTATCGTCTTCACACATTCATCGCCCGCCTGATGTCCGTATCCATCATTATACTGTTTAAAATAATCTATATCCAGTATCTCATATGACAAAGGTATGTGCTCAGCCCTGCACCTTTCAAGTGCCTCCTGTGTAAATCTCGACATGCGGTACCTGTTGGCAATTCCCGTAAGCTGGTCTGTCTCTGCTTTTTCTGACAGTCTCTGTGTCTCCAGCTCAAGCTGCTTCTGTCTTTCCTTTATCGTATCGAGGGAATTCCTTACTCGCAGTATTGTGGCTATCATCTTCTGCTTGTCCTTCTCCAGCTGAACGCTCAGGTCAAAGAAGCTGTTCATTGCCTCAATACATTTTTGTTCACAGTTATTCCTGCGGTACAGCCTGATCTTAAGCTCAAGGTATTTCCGCTTAATATTGGCTATTCTGGTCTTCTTTATCGGCTCCTCTATTTTATTTATGATTTCTACGACCATATCATCCCTGTCAAGCTCAAGCATCAAAAGGCAGAACTCATACAGATCACCAAATATGTCCATAATCAGTACTCTGCCGCCAAGTCTTTTCTCAAGGTCAGCTATGTACATATCCCTTTTTTCTGCATCACCTATGAGATGATAAAAACGTGCACACAGGCTGTCAACATATATATTATCCATCTCTCCGAAATGCGGCTTACATTCTGCCTCTATTCTGTCAATATACTGTGCTGTATTATCCATATCTCCTTCAAGCATATAGCTTTCCGACAGATTTGTATAGATCATTGTCAGTCTGCTGATATCGCGCTCATTCTCAGGAGCCGCCATGTATCTTGCGTATGCGCTCAGGAAGTACTGTCTGGCCTCCTTATACATTCCGGTATCAAGATACAGATACCCAATATTAATTTCAATACTTCGTTGTACATCACCTACATTATGCTCATTACAGCACTCAAGTCCCAACATATAATATTCCAATGCCGCGACCGTATTACCCTGCGTTACCGATATTATCGCCATAAGATTATATGTCCTTGCCTCCAGCCTCCACTGCTCCGAGCGTTTCAGATAAGCGAGAGCATTGACCATCATATCAAACATATTATCAAAATCATTCTTTACATAATATGTTGCACCTAAATAAAAATATGCCAGTCCGTATGCCGTGCTGTCCTCCGGCACCGCCTCATCCAAGATATCCCTGCATGCACCTTCTATCTTCTCATAGTCCAGATTCCTGCTGTATCTTTCAATGCCCAGCAGATAGTTTAATTTCTCACTATAGGTGCTGCCCTTCTCTTTACCTTCCATGTGAATCCCTTTACCCCAATAACATAAATAATATAATAACGAGGGGCAAAGGTACCTCTCCCCCTCATATCATATTATAAAACCGAATCCATCTTTTTTCAACACCTTACTTCGTCACTTTTAACATGAAATTGCTTTTATTTCCATTTAAAATTAATCATTCCAAGTATATATATTATTATAATACACACCGGTACAACATATCCGAATACGGGGCGCATCCAGTTCTTTATTTTTAACCCCTTTCCTTCATTGACCTCTGCCATGAAATTATCCCATCCCCAGCCTATGCGTCCGTTGGTACAGAATATTGCAATGGTCAGTGAGCCCAGCGGAAGTATGTTGTTGCTCACCAGAAAATCCCAGAAGTCAAGCCATGCCGTTCCTTCGGCAAATGGCTGAAACTTAAATACACTGTAGCCTAACGCCGTTGTAATCGCAAGGGCGAACACAACCACGGCACACACAAGGCTTCCCTTCCTTCTTGTCCAGCCTGTCAGCTCCCTCACACACGCCAGGATATTCTCACACACCGCAAGGACAGTCGAAAATGCCGCAAAGGTCATAAACATAAAGAACAAGGTTCCTCATATTCTTCCACCCTGAATATGCTTAAATACTGCCGCCATAGTGTCAAAAAGCAATGCCGGACCTGCCGTTACCTCAACTCCGTAAGCAGCGCACGATGGGAAAATAATAAGACCTGCCATAATCGCAACAAAGGAATCGAGCAGTATCACGTTCACACTTTCACCGAGCAGGCTTCTTTCTTTATCAATATAGCTGCCGAATATCGCCATGGACCCCATTCCCACAGACAACGTAAAAAATGCCTGATTCATTGCCGCGACAATGGTATCCACACCTATTTTAGTAAAATCCGGCACAAGATAAAAGCGGTAGCCCTCCACAGCTCCGGGCTGCATTCCGCTGACAACCGCCAGCACAAGCATGAGCGCAAGCAGAAGCATCATCATGTACTTTGTGACGCGCTCAAGACCGCCCTGAAGCTGAAATGTGAGCACAAAGAAGCCTATTGCAACCGTAATTGCAAGGAACCCTACATTGATAGCCGGATTAGTTATCATATTTACGAACCCAAGCCTTTCGATATCACCTGTGAGGAATTTCCAGAAATAATATATCATCCAGCCTGTAACAACAGTGTAAAATGCCATCAGGCATACATTTCCCACAAGAGCAAAATATCCGTGGATATGCCATTTCTGTCCCTTCTTTTCCAGCTTCCGGTACATCTTCACCGGACTTGCCTGTGCGGCTCTGCCGATTGCAAATTCCATTGTAAGGGCAGGAAGCCCAAGAATAAGCAGGCACACTATATAGATAAGCACGAATGCTCCGCCTCCATTGCTTCCTGTCATCCACGGAAACTTCCATACATTTCCGCACCCTATTGCACACCCCGCACTAAGAAATATAAATCCCAGACGGCTGCCTAAACGTTCTCTCTCCAAAACACCAATCTCCTTATATAATTTTTATAGGCGAAACAAGCGAATCCCGGAGCCGCCTGCAAAGCCAACCTGTAATTCTTCATCTGTCGGGATATAATCCGTCATAAGTCCATCATTGTACTTCTGATATGCCACCATATCGAAATAGCCTGTACCGGTAAGCCCGAAAAGGATTGTCTTCTCCTCTCCGGTCTCCTTGCACTTTAAAGCCTCATCTATCGCAACCCTTATCGCATGGCTGCTCTCAGGTGCCGGGAGTATTCCCTCCACCCTTGCAAACTGTGTAGCTGCGGCAAATACGCTGGTCTGCTCAACCGAAACAGCTTCCATAAGTCCCTGATGGTACAGCTCAGATACAACCGGGCTCATTCCATGGTAGCGAAGACCTCCCGCATGGTTAGCCGAAGGAATGAAATTGCTTCCAAGCGTGTACATCTTAGCAAGCGGACATACCATGCCTGTGTCGCAGAAATCATAGGCAAATCTGCCTCTTGTAAGGCTTGGACAGCTTGCAGGTTCAACAGCGATAAATCTGTAATCCTTCTCACCTCTCAGCTTCTCACCCATAAATGGTGAGATAAGTCCTCCAAGATTGGAGCCGCCACCGGCACAGCCTATGATAATATCCGGCTTGACACCGTACTTTTCAAGTGCTGCCTTAGCCTCAAGTCCGATAACGGACTGGTGAAGAAGAACCTGATTTAAGACACTTCCAAGCACATATCTGTAACCTTCTGTATGTGTTGCCACCTCAACCGCCTCTGATATAGCACATCCAAGGCTTCCTGTTGTACCCGGGTGTGCAGCAAGAATCTTTCTTCCGACCTGTGTTGTCTCCGAAGGTGAAGGTGTCACACTCGCACCATAGGTTCTCATAACCTCACGTCTGAAGGGCTTCTGCTCATACGAAACCTTTACCATGAATACCTTGCAGTCAAGCCCCAGGTAAGCGCACGCCATAGACAGCGCAGTTCCCCACTGTCCTGCACCTGTCTCCGTGGTCACTCCCTTAAGTCCCTGCTTCTTGGCATAATAAGCCTGAGCTATCGCAGAATTCAGCTTATGGCTTCCGCTTGTATTATTTCCCTCGAACTTATAATAAATCTTCGCCGGAGTTCCAAGTGCCTTTTCAAGACAGTATGCCCTTACAAGAGGCGCCGGTCTGTACATCTTGTAAAAGTCAAGTATTTCTTGCGGAATATCAATATACGCATTGTCATTATCAAGTTCCTGCTTAATAAGTTCATCACAGAAAACAGGTCTTAAATCATCATACCCCATAGGTTCTAATGTGGCAGGATTTAAAAGCGGAGCCGGCTTAATCTTCATATCAGCACGCACATTGTACCACTGCTTCGGCATCTCGCTCTCTTCAAGGTAAATCTTATAAGGAATGTTTTTTTCTTCGCTCATGGAATATCCTCCCTCTGCAATTATATATCTTTATCACTATATCACTTTAAAGTGTGTCTTGTCAACCTGATACACCACAGCACCGCATGATATCCTCCAAGAACCAGACAAGACCGCCAAAAGGCGGTCTTGTCTATGTAAAATATCAGGAAGCTTCACTCTGCTGCGTAAATCCGAATCAACATATATCCCACTGAGCTTCAGTTCAAAATTATTCCTGTGTACTGTCATCCTGCGGCTTAACATTCTGCTCATCTACAGCCACTCCGCATGATGTACAGAACTTACTTCCGGCTGCAATAGGTGCACCGCAGTTAGGACATACAGGTCCCTCAGCCTTAGGCTGCTCTGTATGCATTCTGTTGCCACAGCTTGGACAGAACATTGAATCGGCGCCAACCTCTGCTCCGCATGCCGGACACACCGAAACACCCTTTAAATCCTTGAGCTTCTGCTCACACTCAGCGATAGCGTTCTGTGCAGCCTTGATTTCATCCAGATACTCCACAAAATCAGGCTCCGGATAATCTGCATGACGCTCTGCATAGAGTCTTCCGATCTTCTCGTAGGCAGCTGCGATTATCTTCTGCTCATCGCTTATTGCAGAATTGAGCTTCGCTGTATCAACAACGTCCTTGCTCTTCTGCGCAATAGTCTGTCCCGCATTCGATAAAGTCTTTCCAATGTTATCAAAAAATCCCATACCATAACCTCCTTATACAGTAAACCTATTATAAATACTTTTTCTGAAATTTTAACATCAATTCCCCTTAAAGTCAATTATTTCCAACACTTTATCAACCGTCAATCCTGAATTTTCTTCCAGTATTCTGCATACCTTTGAGGTCACTCCTGCGGCAGCATAGGACGTCCCTGATACCTCCCTGCTATCACCGCTCAGGGTTCTGACGGTAATGTTCTCCCCGCACTCGTACACATCGACCCATTCACCCCTCTGCGAAAAATCCGATACTGCTGTCCCGCTCTCATTCATTGAACCCACCGCAATCACGTCATCATAGGCCGCAGGATAATATTTTACATCCGGGTTTTCAACATAATCATTACCAGCCGATGCCACTACCACAACGCCCTTCTGTGCTGCATACTCAACAGCAAGCCGTACCGACTCAACATCGGCAGCAAATCCGGCACTGATATTGATTACATCACATCCATATACATCGACAGCGTCAATGATTATCCCTGCAAATGTATCTGCGTCCACCTGCTTAAGTCTTCCATGTTCATACACACTGCTCACAAGAGCGACAAGCTCTGTATCCGGGGCATTCTCAAGGATGATTGACGCTACCGCCGTGCCATGTCCATAGGTGTCATCCGTTCCCATGCTCCCTTCAACATAATTCTTTCCTCCGGCGATATTGCCGGCGGGTATCGCTTTTTCTGAAAAGCCTGTGTCGATAACGGCTGCACGTATCTTCTTATCATCTGTGACAGTCCCACTGTCCTGCCGCCCTGCGCATGACACAGTTATACAGGTTATCAATAATGCTGTTATCAGGGTCAAATATAATTTTACTCTATGTATTCCCATGCTTCTTATGTCCTCTTCATAAAAGTAACTTAATTATAATGCAGACAGGGTGTCATCTAAATGACACCCTGTCGCTCTCGGTAAAATATCAAAATTTAAGAAATACGCTAATATTAGTTATGGTTACCAAGTATATCCGATACTGTTCCCGTAACCGGCTTTAATGCCTTTATGTCATTGTTGAAATCAGGTGTTACCTCGAAGTCCTCGGTTATTGTAGCCGTAAAGGTGAGGGCATTCGTTCCGACACCATCTGTATACTGTATATTGTCTATCGGAAGTCCTGCAATCGCATTCAGTCCAACATTCTGTACCGAACCGATTACCTCATCATAGATGATCGTAATCGAAATCTGCTCGCCCGCCTTATACTGTGACAGTGCAAGACTTGAGATACCTACCTGTGAAGGAGCCTTCGTATCAAGTACCTTGTAATGAGCATCTACCGTTCCAAGCTGCCATTTGTTCTCACCTTTTCCGGCAGCCGCTGCCTCCAGCTGTACAGAGTCATTTACACTGATTTTAGCATATGTCGGTGACCCTGATACAACTACATCGCCCTTATAGCTGGTTCCATAGTTGTTCTTTGTCCAACCGCCCTTTCCATACTTGAAAGCTATATTTCCCTGTGAGCCCCCCGTAAAAGGAAATGCCACATCCAACTGCCAGTCTCCGGCACATATGTCGAAAGCAAACTCTCCAAAATAACCCGTTCCCGCACTGTATAATCGTAACCAGCACCAGCTATCCTCTATATCCTGCAGATCTGCCGTTATATAGAAGCCCGCCTGTGTTGCCACGTTCTTTACATAGTTTCTGGTTATGGTATCAACTCCGGCATTTGCCAAGGCTGCATGAAGTGAAGCAAAATTGATTTTCGGGCCCTTGCTATAGTCTACAGTCTTTTGATCTTTCTGGCTAATCGTCGGATCACCTGTCTTATGCACATATGTATACCACTTATTATACATATCCACCGCATTATACTGTGACATTGCCCCTATTGTTCTTCTGAGCGACTTGGTATCTCCGAGTTCTCCCGGATACTTTCCAACCGTGTCCACTATCTTATAGAGCTCAACATCGTAGTAACGGTCGGTATTATTCGCATTGAAGCTTGCCGCCGCATCCGCCGCAGTCTCAGCTCCCCACTCCTCAACATTGAAGGTCCGCTCCATATCCTCAGGTCCGAATGTAAGGTAGACATTCTCCCCACCGACATGCTTAAAATGATATTTATCAAGTGCTATATCGATGTCGACCGTTGAGCCATACGCCGTACCATTTACCGTTCTGTAGTAGACATAGATTGGATTGGATATCGCCTGTGTGCCCTCAGGAAGAGTTCTTGTTACCTTATAGGTGAGCTTAGCTCCCGTTGAACCGTTCTTCAGGGTTACAGCCTCCTCACCCTCATATGAAAGTGTAAATATTCCTCCGTGACCCCACTTAGCTGTGAGGTTATAATCCTTCTGCGTTCCCTTCACTATCTCGGATACAGGTACATCACCTTCATACCAGCCAAGGAACTTATAGCCCTCCTTAGCTGTAGGTGCAATCAGGATGACATCATTGTCCTCAATGCTGTAGCTTGCAGGATTATCATTCGATACAGCTCCCGTTCCGGAATCATAGCTGATACTGAATACGTTCAGCGTCCATACCGCATACAGATTGATATTTCCCGATTCAACAAGGTTCTTTACCGTAGCTCCGTCACTGTATACAGGCTCGCCGTCCTTTTCAAGCGCCCAGCCGTTAAAGGTATAGCCCGGTCTTACAAAGCCCTCCATATCCGAGATAAGAGGAAGATTCTTCGCTGTATCATATACCATATCAAGCGTCTCTGTAGGAACGGAATCACCCTTGCAGCTGTCAAAGGTTATGACATAAGAGTTTACCGACCATTTTGCATAGAATGTCGGCTCATAGCCAACCCTGAGCTTTATCGGTGCAGTCACCTTATTGTTATATGTGTCATCAGTGTACCAGCCCTCAAAGGTATATCCCGCCTTAGTCGGTTCATAGAGTGTAAGGAAATCATCTTCAACCGTGAAGCTGTCCGGATTTCCGGCAGCATTCTGTGCACCGTCCATATTGACATATATTATGCGGTATCTTACAGGTGTCCACACAGCATACAGATGAATTATGCCATTGTCATCCGGCACAAGCTGTGAAACGACCTCACCGTCTGTATACTTTGCTTCCTGCCCTGCCTTCAATGACCAGCCTGTGAAGTTGTACTCCTCCTTTGTAAAGCTGTTCTGCTTAAGCGCCTTGCTCTCTGTGTAAGTGAAGCTCTGTCCGTCCGTAGTATCCCCGCCATTGTTTGAATGGAATACAACCTTATAGCTGTGCTCCCTCCACTTAGCATAGAGCTCTCTGTCGCCTATGCCTGCGGCGGCTATCACCTCAACCTGCTCACCTGCACATTCCTTATCGTAATACCAGCCCTCGAAGGTAAAACCTGTCTTCTTCGCAGGCTTCAGTTCAATCCTTCCTGTTGTGATATTGTAGGAAGCCGGATTGCCATTCTCTGCCCCGTCCACATTTGAGTATACAAGCTTGTACTCTATCGGCGTATAGTGTGCATAGAGTACATGATTCTGTGCCGTCTTAACAACGGTATCCGCTGTTATCTGTACAACCTCGTCCGAAGCAGGCTGAGGCCTGGTAAACCATCCATCGAAGGCATATCCCCTCTTAGAAGGCTGTGGAAGCTCTCCGTATACCTCATCAAATACTACATTCTTACTCAATGCCGCATCGGCAGGTAAGCTTCCTCCGTTCACATCTAATGTCAGGATATAGCTGTCCGCCTTCCATATCGCTGTGTACTCAAGGTTCTCAGCCGGCATGTCCGCAAACAGTTCCCTGCTCCATTCATACGAATATCCTTCCTTTACAGGTACAGGAGCATTTATCTTCGTGCCATAATAGAGCGTTCCCGATGTGTAATTGTCCGCAGCTCCACCGGCGAAATCCCAGCTAAGAGTATACTGGTTTCTTGTGTAATAGTAATCAACTACATTCTTACTCTCATCGGTGCAGATTGTGATTGTCTTAGCCTCACCGACAGCGGTAAAGCCTTCAAAGCTCTTTAGCGGTGCCTCAACATAGCTGTCCATAGGCGCAGTCTCATTTAAGCTGGCTGCAAGTGTGTACTTGTCGGAGCCGTCCACATTCTGATGGTAATAGTTGACCGTGTATCCGTATTCGCCTGCCTTCCATGCAGCAGTTAGCTTCATGTCCTTTGAAGGCATTGTTCTCACATCAAATCTCACATCGCCATCGTACCAGCCGGCGAAGCCATAGCCTTCCCTGTATGCCGAAGGAGGTGTTATATCCGCACCATACAGCGCTGTTATCGTATCATTACCCTCAAGTGTTCCCTCGGTTGCATCGAAGGTGAGTGTATAGGTATTTCTGGTGTAGTCATATCTAAGCACCGCATTTCCGTCCGCCGTGATTTCAAGTGTCCTCTGCTCCGGCGCTGTGAAGCCTGCATAGTCATGTGTCTGTGGTGTCACAATATCCTCCGTAACACCTGTGAGCTCATCCGTCCTGTCAAGCACATAGCTGCCATCAAGCTGCTGTAAATAATGCTCAACGCGGTATCTCGTATCCTTTGCCGGGCTCCAGTCCGCATAGAAGGTACGATTTCCTATACTTCCATGCTCTATTCTATCAACCTTGTCCCCGGTAAGCCCAGCGTTATCATACCAGCCCTCAAATACATAGCCTGTTCTGACCGCAGCCCTGAGTATGATTGTCTCACTCTCAATATTGTATGAAGCGGCATTGGTGCTGACACCATCATACAGATTCTCATAAGAAATCTTATACTCCTCCGGAATCCATACAGCGTACAGTGTCACCGTGCTGCCGTCCGCCTTTGAAATGTTCTTGACACTCTCTGAATCGGTGTAGCGCACCTCTCCCGACTTTGTAAGGCTCCATCCGCCAAAAACATAATTCTCACGCGAAAACTTATTAGCCGGAAGAGTTACCGCCTCATCATAAGTAAGCGGAATATCCTCCATCTCTCCTTCTGCGTATTCGGAATTTCCGTCAAAATGTACCGTATATGTGACAGGTGTCCACAATGCATGATATACAATGTCCTCCTTGCCCATAACTGTATTCACCTCAACGGCCTTTTTGCCGTCAAGGCTCCAGCCTCCGAATATATATCCGTCTCTTGCCACATTCTCAGGAACATTGATTGTGCCCTCATAGCATGTATCGGCTGTAACAGCCTTATCGTCATATCCGTAATCAAATGTGTACGAATATCTTTCGCGTCTGTAATTGACCTTGATTATCATTTTTCCGTTCGGTGCCACACCGGCTGTATCACATTCCTCACCAAGCACAGTCATATTGCCGAATACGATTCCGCCATCTACCGTGAAAAGCTTATCGGCTGTGGTTTCTCCTTCAAGCGGAGTCTTTCTTAAGCTGTCCGCAGTGATTGACGAACCTGTATATCCTTGTGCCGTGAAACTGCTCTTAAGTCTGTAGGTTCCATCCGTATCCTGTACATAGTACTCAACTCTGTACTGTGTATGCGGATTCCTGCTCCACTGTGCAGTATATACTACATCCTCCGTTCCCATAGCTGAAGCTACTTCCTTATCCCAGCCGGTAAATGTATAACCATCTGCTGCAACCATAGGAGGAACAATCACTGCACCGTATTTAAGCTCATAGCTTACGCTTGTGTCTCCTGCCTCGCCTTCATTGAAGGTGACAGTATGCCATTCAAGCGGATAATAATAGCGGAGAACCGTGCTTCCGTCCGCCTCTATTCTTATCTCCTGCGCTGCCGGTGAGGTATATCCCTCATACGTCCTAACCGCAGGTGTTACATAGCTGTCCGTGGTGCCTGTGAGCCTCTCGCTGTCTGCAAGCTCATACTCACCTGAGGCTATCTGCTCCTTATAATGCTCCACACGGTAAGCTGTGTTCACAGAAGGTGTCCATTTTGCAAATATATTAGTATCCTGTGCCGGCATAAGCTCAGGGAACTCATACACCTGATTTAGCTCCTCATCCTCATACCAGCCTGCAAAATCATAACCCATTCTTACCGGATCGGCAGGCTTGTCTATCTTCTTTTCAAACGCAGCATTGATAATATTTATATAGGTTCCGCCATTGGTGTAAGGAACTATAACATATCCGTCCCTTAAATTATCCCAATATAATGAAAGTCTTCTCTGTATAGGTTTTGATGAGAAAGCAAGCGGATATCTGTTCCATGTTATTATCATCTCACCTTCAAGTCTCTTATCTTCCTTATCAGGGGTTACCGTTATAGTGTTCGTCTGAGGGTCATAGGAGAACTTGTCATTAGTCATCACAATGTCAAAATTATTTCTGTTCCTGCCGCTTGCAGGCTTAGCCGGGTCATAGTAATCCTCATATACCGCATGGGCCTCGCCGCCTTCAACCAGGTCAAGGTATGTAAGGTCAAACACACTGTCCGGTACTACCACCGAGCGGACATGCTGCTTCATCTTCATATACGGCATATCCTCCTGGGCGGTGGTAAAATCAAGTATACTGTCCCTGTTTCCCACGGACCACAGCGGCCATTCCTTATTGATAAGCGTGTACATCGCCGTATATCTGTCGTTGAGTGCCTGTGCCTTAAGTGCGACATCCAGATAAGCACCCACATCTATCAGAAGTGCTCCGCTGTACTGCTGGCTCTTTCCAAGACTCTGGGTGTATTTAAGCTCATAGTAGAAATATCCCCACAGCTTAGTGTATGCCCCAGCCTCCGCGACAAATCCAACCGATGCTAACTTGGTTGAGAACACACCCACCTTGAACTCGAACTCAAGCCCTGCCCTCACGGCAAGTCTTCCCATTACATAGAAATCAAATTCATACGCGTCCTCAATAAGCTGTACGGTATCGTTGTATACCTTTCCGGCAAACACATCTATCGTATATGTATAGCGCTTTCCGGTTATGTAGTCGAAGTCGAAGCCGACAGCAACGCAGGCATCAACCTTCACAACGAAATCCACATCTATGCTTACCGCAATAATTGGCAGGCACGGCGGCAGAAGCTTTTCCTGATTTATAATATTCTGCTCAAAAATCTTTATCCAGTCGGAATCCTCGTCCATCATATCGCTGTAGCGCTTGACAAGCTTATTGGCATTCTCCTCGGAATCCTCATCCTCACCATCATCCTTCGCCTGCTCTATAAGCTCCTTAATCTGATCTGCGATATCAAGTGCTGTATTGAAGCCGCCCTTATCCTCATCGTCATTGTCATCGCTGCTGTTAGTGACCATGACAGCACTCACTTCAATTCCTGTATAATTGAGCACATCAATATTGGCAGTCACGCGGTACTCTGCAATGTAAGGGAATATTCCCCATACCTTCCAGACAGCCTTGCTGCTTACACCAAGGTCAAGACCCACTTCCTCGGTAAACTTACCGCTTACGGTTATCTCTACCTGATTGTCTGAGCCTTTTTTACCCATTGTAATCTTTGCCTGAACCTCAAGCTCCACGCTAAGTCCCTTATCCCTTGCTGCGGAACCCTCAGCCTGTGAAAGATTCTTAGGTGTCGTGCTGATTGTAGCCTTAGGATATCCGTCCTCAAGCTTACATTCAACCGATATGTCAGATGACATAAGCTGCAGCTCCTCCGGCGATATCGTACTTCCATCCTCAAGGATTACCTTGTAGTCCTCAAGGTTCATGTTATCTTTTAACCTTGTAAAGTTGTCTGTGGCAAGTGCTAAGGAGGCAAGATACTGTGCCGCCTCATCGGCAAAGCCGCTTTCAACTGCCTGTTTCTCAATTGCTCTCTCGATTGAGGCTGTATCCACGCCCTCAATCATTTCCGCTCCGGACATCTGTTCACTTGTATAGATGTCCATAGCTGCTATCACTTCATCAAAACCAACAGCCCTATACCCAATTGTCGTAGTGCCGTTATCATTTTTCGTGACAGCGGTTACTAAGCCGTAGCTTCCTATCTGTGCAGCATTTTCACCTTCTGAGATACCGAATATTCCACTATAAAAAGCAACATAGTCGCCTATATCCACCGTTGTCCGGCTGTCAAGCCCGACATTGGCATACACATCCGGAGAATAGTCAAGCACCCTGTTGTCAATCGTCATACTGCCCTCGCCGGCATTGTCAAGGAAGGCAGCTGATACAGGCAGAATATCCGGTGTGAAGATTACATCCTCAGGTGCGGCATTCTTATAGCTGTACCTGTTACCGTTCTTACCTGTTATCTCTACATAAGCTATATCACCATTCTGTTCATCCGGCGTATCCAGCGTTCTTAAATCCGGCCTTAAGCCTGCATATATTGATATTACATCCCCTACGTTCAGTATTTCCCTGCTGTAATCGAACTGACCCTGTGTAAACTCTGCCGGTCCAAGCACCCCATCCTTATCCGCCTGATAGAGTGCAATACTCAGCGTTTCAACAGAATTTCCAGCATTGATTATATTCTTTAAATCGCTTATAGGTATATACACAATGTCACTGTTAAGTGATACATTCAATACCTCCTTCTTAGCTGTTGTAAAGTTGTACTCCCTTACCGTGTCCGGCTGATTTTTAAAATTAAGTCTCGAATCCGTGAGTGTGATTCTATATGTACAACCGTCCTCAAAACCCGGAACAGCCATGGATGAATTGTTTTCTATCTCAGGAGTAATTCCTGTAATCACATACTCTCCATCCGCACCTGTAACCCTGACAATGTCCGTCTGCCCAGGGTCGGTAAGGTTCTTTACATCAAGAGCTGCGCGCACTCCCTCTGCGTCCAGCTTCTTGTCCTCTGTCACAACCGTGATGGCAAAGCTGTCTCCGTCGACATTCTCCGCTGCGGCAAATACTATGTTCTCTACCGGCTGCAGCTGCTCAGCCTGTCTATATGCAGCATACAGTGTAAGGTCACTGTTGACACTGTCATCCTCCTTAACCGGCTGTGTAAGTGCTTCATCATAATACCATCCAAGGAAGATATTCCCTTCACTGTACGGCGTAGAAAAACTCTTTATCCTGGTTCCACGCTCAACCTGCTTTGTCTGTAATACACTTCCGCCCTGTGTTGCAAAATTCACAGAATATCTCACTTCCGGCTCCACATTATTCTGTGTGGTAGTCTCCTGTGTGGCGTTCTCCGCTTCACCGGACTCACTGACAGTCTCACCACTGACTGTGGCAGGCTGGGTATCCGCCGTCTTTGAAGAACTCTGTTCATTCCCTCCTGCCGGAGTCTCCTGTTCTGACGGCTCAGTCACCTCCGGTGTCTCATACTGTTCACCGGATTGTTCCGTCTGCCGCTCATCTGCCGGCTGGCTTTCTGTCTCTGAACCGGTATTCTTACCGCTCTCCTGCGGCAGATCCGCAACCTCCGTTCCAATCAGTGGCTGCTCATCCGGTATGCCCTGCGCCGGCTTGGATTTCCCAATCGTGTTAAGTATTGCCAACGCTGTGCCGGACACAATCAATGCAATAATGATTGTAAGCACTGCTGCTCTTCTGGCTTTGTCTGCCCATATTGCATTATAGATTTTTCTCCACATAGCATATTCCTCCTGTTGTCTTTTATAAATCAAAAGTACTATATTAGTTCTATCTGCTATATATAATATCCTAATAAAAAACATTCATGGACGAAATTGCATGAATTACATTTTTTTTGACATGAACGATAAGACTTAGCTGTAGAAATTTATCAATATAAAGTTTATAAT
>ERZ1504265.350-NODE-350-length-19384-cov-5.067360_pt1 | contig 19384 bp, 10 predicted proteins | sample MGYA00575507_ERZ1504265 | MGnify/ENA primary metagenome ERZ1504265 (study PRJEB39906, sample SAMEA3182091) | gut metagenome | biome: human; feature: gut; material: Stool; isolation source: human stools | place: Canada | collected 2013-03-11 ... | reverse complement strand
TCATCAATATGGAATTAAAAAGAGTGGTAGTAACAGGCCTTGGCGCCATTACTCCTGTTGGCAATGACGTTCCCGAATTTTGGGAGAATCTAGTGAACGGGGTTAGTGGAGCAGGGCCTATTACTCATTTTGATGCGTCGCTATTCAAGACCCAGTTTGCATGCGAAGTGAAAAACTTCGATGTAACTAAATATATCGACCGTAAAGAGGCAAGAAAGATGGACTTATACACCCAGTATGCTGTCGCCGTTGCCAAAGAAGCGGTAGCAGACTCCGGTCTTGACGTCGAAAAAGAAGATTTGAACAGAATCGGTGTTATTTTTGGCGCCGGTATCGGTGGTATACATACATTCGAGGAAGAAGTAGGCAACTACTACACTCACCAGGAAATAGGTCCCAAGTTCAATCCGTTCTTCATCCCGAAGATGATCTCGGATATCGCTGCCGGACAGATTTCTATCATGTATGGCTTCCATGGTCCTAATTACGCGACTTGTTCAGCATGTGCTACCTCTACCAATGCTATCGCGGATGCTTTCAACCTGATTCGTCTGGGCAAAGCAAACGTAATCGTATCAGGTGGTTCGGAAGCAGCTATCTTCCCGGCAGGTGTAGGCGGTTTTAACGCTATGCACGCTCTGTCAACACGCAACGATGAGCCTGGCAAGGCTTCACGTCCATTCAGTGCAAGCCGCGACGGCTTCATCATGGGCGAAGGTGGCGGTTGCCTGATCCTGGAAGAACTGGAACACGCTAAGGCCCGTGGTGCGAAAATCTATGCAGAGGTTGCCGGTGTAGGTATGTCTGCGGATGCTCATCACTTAACAGCTTCTCATCCGGAAGGTCTTGGTGCCAAACTGGTAATGATGAATGCACTGGAAGATGCAGAAATGGATCCGAAAGAAGTAGATTACATCAACGTTCACGGAACATCTACTCCGGTAGGTGATATTTCAGAAGCGAAAGCGATTAAAGAAGTATTCGGTGATCACGCATACGAACTGAACATCAGTTCTACAAAATCAATGACGGGTCACTTGCTGGGAGCTGCCGGTGCGGTAGAATCTATCGCCAGTATCCTTGCCATCAAGAACGGCATTGTTCCTCCGACTATCAACCATGAAGAAGGTGACAACGACGAGAACATTGACTACGACCTTAATTTCACGTTCAACAAGGCTCAGAAACGTGAGGTTAATGTTGCCCTGTCCAATACTTTTGGATTTGGTGGTCACAATGCGTGCGTTATCTTCAAGAAATACGCTGAATAAAACGTGCTACGTAACCAAATAAATAAGATAAGGCTCCTGTTCCGCAAGGACAGAGAGTCTTATCTTTGTTTTTACCGGATACTCGGATTTTATCCGCGCGATATCCGGATCTACGAACAAGCGCTCCTGCACAAGTCATCTGCCGTCCGCTCCGAAATGGGACGTCTGTTGAATAATGAGCGACTGGAGTTCTTGGGTGACGCCATTCTTGACGCCATCGTAGGAGATATTGTCTACAAACGTTTCGAAGGGAAACGGGAAGGTTTCCTGACCAACACACGTTCCAAGATCGTACAACGGGAGACCTTGAACAAGTTAGCCGTGGAAATCGGTCTGGACAAACTGATCAAATATTCTACCCGCTCTTCTTCCCACAATAGTTATATGTACGGAAATGCTTTCGAGGCATTTATCGGGGCCATTTATCTGGACCAGGGATATGAACGTTGCAAACAGTTTATGGAGCAGCGGATCATCAACCGCTATATCGATCTGGACAAAATCTCCCGTAAAGAGGTCAACTTCAAGTCCAAGCTCATCGAATGGAGCCAGAAGAATAAGATGGAGGTTTCCTTTGAGTTGATTGAGCAGTTCCTCGACCACGACAGCAACCCCGTATTCCAGACAGAAGTTCGCATCGAAGGGCTTCCAGCCGGAACAGGTACGGGATATTCCAAGAAAGAATCTCAGCAGAATGCCGCACAGATGGCTATAAAGAAGGTAAAAGACCAGGCTTTCATGGATACAGTCAATGAAGCAAAAGCGCAGCATTCGATGCCGCCTGAAGCAGAGGCTGAAGCATTGGAAGCTGAGATTGCGGAACCTGAAGTTACAGATGAAATCGCAAATGATGAAACCGGGACTGCAAATGAAACCGAGAGTGTTAATGATCAAACTGAGACTGTTAATGATGAAACCGGGACTGTAAATGACAAGACTGCTTCGTAAATGAAGCAGCCACAAACAAAAAGCTACAGGTAAAAAGTCTACTAACAGTCAAACGACAGACAGACCATAGATGAGATGCTACTATAAAAGCTTAAGTTAACCGAAACAGATTCCCATACGGCGACCCTGGATCACTAAATCGTGATCTTCAGTGACTAACTTCAACTTACCGGCAACATTTTCGAGAGGAATAGACGAAATATCATCTCCTTTCAGGGCAATCATACGCCCGAATTGTCCGTTGGCAATCAGTTCTGTCGCATGCCCTCCCATACGGGTGGAAAGGTTACGGTCGAAAGGAGTAGGCGAACCGCCACGCTGAATATATCCCAATACGGTCTCACGCGTCTCGATCCCCGTTTCATACTCTATTTCCTGCGCGATGTATTCCGCAGCACGTTTTCTGCCATCCGTCAGGATACCTTCCGCTACCACTACAATGGAATAGGGCTTTCCTTTTTTCAGTCTTTCGAGAATTGTATTTCCTATATTCTTGATATTGTAAGGGATTTCGGGGACAAGAATGACATCACCCCCACCTGCCATACCGGAATACAAAGCAATCCAGCCGGCTTTATGCCCCATCACCTCAATGACCATGACCCTTTTGTGAGAACTGGCGGTGGAATGCAAACGGTCGATGGCATCTGTAGCGATGCTTACAGCAGAGTCGAATCCAAAGGAAATGTCCGTTCCCCAGATGTCATTATCGATGGTTTTGGGGACTGACACGATATTAACGCCCATTGTAGCAAATTTAGCGGCAGTTTTCTGCGTCCCGTTTCCTCCGATACAGACAACACAATCCAACCCCATTTCCTTAATATTCTGAAGAATCAGTGCCGGTTTGTCGACATCCGAGACGACACCTCCCTTTTTAAAAGGTTTCTCGCGCGAAGTACCCAGCATTGTTCCGCCCTGGTTCAACAGTCCGGATAAGGATTTATCAGTAAAGGGCTCTATGTCTTTTGTCAGCAAACCTTGAAAACCACTATGAATTCCTATTACTTCCATCCCATAGTGATTGATAGCAGTTTTGCACACGCCACGAATAGTGGCATTTATACCGGGGCAGTCTCCTCCGGAAGTCAGGATTCCAATTCTCATTGTCGTTTTTTTTAGTCAGAAACTCGGGATTCAAGGAAAGTCGCCAATTTTTAACGATTATTTCCGACGTAAAGATAGAAAAAAAAGATAAATAAGGTTACTTTTGCACGACTAAACATTATTATGTTAAAGCAGAAATGAATATTACAAAGATTATTAGTAAGACTTTCGATTCCCGTTTAAAACAGATAGACCTTTATGCTAGTCAGGCTAGTGAGATACAGCATCGTGTGCTGAGTCGCTTAGTGAACCAAGCTGCACAGACAGAGTGGGGAAAAAAGTACGACTACGCCTCCATCCGTAGCTACGAGGATTTCAGAAAGCGCCTTCCAATACAGACTTATGAGGAAATCAAACCTTATGTAGAGCGTTTGCGGACAGGGGAACAGAATCTGCTTTGGCCTTCGGAAATTCGCTGGTTTGCCAAATCATCCGGAACGACCAATGATAAGAGCAAATTCCTGCCTGTCAGCAAAGAAGCACTGGAAGACATTCACTACAGAGGCGGTAAAGACGCTGCGGCACTCTATTTTCGTATCAATCCGGACAGCCACTTTTTCTCGGGAAAAGGGTTGATTCTGGGAGGAAGCCACAGTCCGAACCTCAATTCCAATCATAGTTTAGTAGGCGACTTGTCAGCCATTCTGATTCAGAATGTCAATCCGCTGATCAATTTCATCCGCGTACCGAGCAAGAAAATCGCTTTGATGAGCGAATGGGAGACTAAAATAGAAGCGATAGCCAACAGTACCATCCCGGTCAATGTGACCAGTTTGTCCGGCGTGCCTTCGTGGATGCTGGTACTTATCAAGCGTATTCTCGAGAAAACCGGTAAGCAAACACTGGAAGAAGTATGGCCGAATCTGGAGGTATTCTTCCACGGTGGGGTGGCTTTCACTCCTTACCGCGAACAGTACAAACAGGTCATTCACTCGCCAAAGATGCATTATGTAGAGACTTACAATGCTTCCGAAGGATACTTTGGTACGCAGAATGACCTTTCGGACCCGTCTATGCTGTTGATGATCGATTATGGTATCTTCTACGAGTTCGTTCCACTGGAAGAAGTCGATGAAGAGAATCCACATGCTTACTGCCTCGAAGAGGTGGAACTTAACAAGAATTATGCGATGGTGATTTCTACGTCGTGCGGATTATGGCGATACATGATCGGCGATACGGTGAAGTTTACCAGCAAAAATCCGTATAAGTTCGTCATCACAGGACGGACGAAGCACTTCATCAATGCTTTTGGTGAAGAATTGATTGTGGATAATGCCGAGAAAGGGCTGGCTAAGGCTTGCGCCGAAACAGGAGCGCAGATTTGCGAATATTCTGCCGCACCGGTATTTATGGACGAACATGCCAAATGCCGTCACCAATGGTTAATAGAATTTGCCAAGATGCCGGATTCCGTAGAGAAATTTGCCGCCATACTCGACGCCACCTTGAAAGAGGTCAATTCGGACTATGAGGCGAAACGCTGGAAAGATATTGCCCTGCAGCCATTGGAAGTGATCGTAGCCCGTCCGGGACTGTTTCATGACTGGCTGGCACAGAAAGGCAAGTTAGGCGGACAGCATAAGGTACCCAGACTAAGCAATACACGCAATTATATCGAAGCAATGCTTACACTGAATAACGAATAAACCTTATTTGAGTAATCAAATCATTATTTTACAGGAGGTTCCCTACGGTGTTACGCAAAGTATTCACCGCAGGGCAATCTAATGTGCCGGCTTGAAAACAGGCACCAAAGTGTTTCAAACAATTTCAAATGCTTGAAACACTTTGTTTCATGCGGTGAAACACTCTGTTTCATTGCTTGGAACACTTTGTTTCAAGGCATGAAACACATTGTTTCAACGGTTGAAACAAGTCGTGAAACTACCGGCCGCATTTCTCCGTCCTATAAGAGAATGCTTTTCGATATTATTCCTTCTGTTGATGAAGCTGATGTATTGCAGACAGTGCCTCCGTAATGATTCCACCACCCAATAACAAACCATCTTTATAGAAGGCAGCAGCTTGCCCGGAAGCAATGGCCGTCAATGGTTCGTGAAGCTGTACATGCAGGAGATTATCAGGTGTGATCGTTACCGTGCAATGGTTTTCCTGTTTCCGATAGCGTATTTTCACAATCACATCGGGATGTCCCAACAAACGTTCCCGACTAACGATGTTCCAATCTTTAAGCAGCATCTCCGTTTTTTCCAGCGCCTGAAGGGAAGAGAGCACTACCTCATTCTTCTCGGGACGGATTTCCTTCACAAAGACAGGCCGATTCAGATGAATCCCCAAGCCACGCCGCTGTCCGATGGTATAAAAAGGATAGCCTTCGTGCCAAGCTATAAAATCCCCCTTTTCATCGACAAATCTTCCACGGCTGACCTGCGCTGACCAAAACTGACCAAAGCTGACCTGGTGCTGACCAAAGCTGACCAACCACTTTTTCAGAAAGCTCCGATAATCCATCGGACAAAAGCAAACGCCCAAACTGTCCCTTTTCACCGCTACTTTCTGAAATCCCCGTCCGGCAGCAAAAGCACGTGCCTCCACTTTGGTAATATCCCCCATCGGCAGCAACATTCTCTGAAGAATATCCTGTTTGAGTCCCCATAAGAAAAAGGTCTGATCTTTGTCCGAATCTGCAGCATAAGTGATATAATAAGTATCATCCACCTTTACTTTCCGGACATAATGCCCGGTAGCAATATAAAAAATCCCCATTTCATCGGCTATTTTGGAAAGAAGAGGCCATTTGAGATAGTTATTGCACAACGTGCAGGGCACAGGAGTATGCCCCACCATATATTCACGCACAAAATATTCAATAATCTGTTCACGAAATATCTCACGGGCATCATACGTAATATGACGAATACCCAAACGCCCTGCCAGGTGACGGGCATCCTCCAGATACTCGGTCGAGTCATTCAACTCATAGAAACGGAAAGTAACTCCGGTCACCTCATATCCGGCTTCCAGCAATCGCATGGCAGCTACGGAACTATCCGTACCACCGCTCATTCCCAACAATACTCGTTTGTTTTCTTCCATCATGCTGCAAAATTAAGGATTTTCCCGTATCTTTGTTTGTTAAAGCCTGAAGAGAATGGAAGAGAAAGCAATTACCGGACAAGTTATCATCGTTTTAACCGAGCATCTGACGTTCGGCACACTGCTGATACCTTACATGGCGGAGCAATCTGACGATGGTACATGGCAACTCATAGAGCAGGCTTTTCACGCTTCTCCCGAAGCAATCAGCCGGATGAACGAGGCTGAACGGCAGGCCATCGACATCGCCTCTCATTATACAGAAAAATATCTGATGGGAGTCTACTCACGAGAGAAAACAGTATCCCGTTTTCTGCGTAAATTGTCCGAAGATCCGGAACGGATAAAGAACAATATCCGCCCATTCATCGAGAAAAAGCTACAGGAGATGCTGGCATTGATACGCTATCACAACCTTCCTCTGTACCAAAAACAGGTCGGGAGCAAACTGCTATATGCCCATCACGCCTACCGTGTTCATCCTCACGATGTGGAAATTCACTTCATGTTTCTTGCTGACGAGACAACTTTCCGTTATCAGCTGCAATGTTATTATGACGGACAGCCACTCTCACTGAGTGAGCAGAAACCTGTCATCGTGCTGACTTCCTCGCCGTCTGCTCTCTTATTGGGAATGGAACTATACTTTTTCCCCCATATCGAGAGTGTACGCATCCTGCCTTTCACCAAGAAAAAGAAAATCAGCGTTCCAGCCTCCCAAATTGAGAAATATATCGATAACATCGTGATTCCGACAGCACGCTATCATGAGATTACAACTCAGGGACTGAATATCGTTGAAAAGACGTACGCATGCGAAGCCGTCCTGTCTCTCGAAGATACCATTTACGACGAACAAATGTTGCGACTCAGTTTCCGTTATGGCGACCAGACGTTTACTCCCGACACCGTGACCGAAATGAAGAAGATCATTTACCGAAACGACTTCGGCGAGATATTTTTCTTCCGCCGGGATAGTAATGCCGAAAAAGAGAAACTCCGGATGTTAACGGATTCCGGTTTGCAACAGGTCAGCGACGTCCACTTCAAGCTGTCGCCCGATGCCTCCGAAAAGACAATTACCGAATGGATCGGCACCTATCGGGCAATGCTCCAACAATCCTTCCTGCTGACCGGAAATATGGGGAATACTCCCTACTGTCTGGACGAAATCCACATCGAACAAAGCTGTGATGACGAACCGGACTGGTTTGAACTGCATATCACAGTTGTCATCGGGCAGCTGCGTATCCCTTTCTCACGTTTCCGCAAGCATATCCTCGAAGAGAAAAGAGAATTTCTGCTACCGGACGGACGCATGATTCTCTTGCCGGAAGAATGGTTCAGCAAATATGGAAACCTGCTGGAATTAGGAACGCAAACAGAAACAGGGATTCGCCTGAAGCCCACTTTTGTCGGTGCCGTACAATCGGCTTTAGAAGAAAGCAGTCCCCAAAACCTGCCTTTCAGGAGAGAGATACACAATATCCCCGTTCCCCAAGGAGTGAAAGCACAGCTACGCCCCTATCAGCAGAAAGGATTCTCGTGGATGGTACAGTTGAACAAACAAGGATTCGGCGGTTGTCTGGCAGATGACATGGGGCTTGGGAAGACACTCCAGACGCTTACCCTGCTACAATATATATACAAACCGTTTTCCACCGATACAGCTACTGCTCCTATGGGGTCTGTATCTACAGAAATCCCGGCATCTGACAGTCAGCCGGATAAGGAATGTACTACCGGAACTCCGCCTGCCAGAGAGCAAGCGGCAGACGCCGAAGGACAATTCTCCTTATTTTCATTCTCTTCCGAAGATGAGTTACTGCCGGAGGCGCGGAAAATCAGGGAGAAAAACATACCCAAAGAAGACGCCCCAAGAGCAGAATACGGAAAAAATTCCCGTAAACCCGCCACTCTGATTGTGGTCCCCACTTCCCTGCTCCACAACTGGAGGCGAGAGGCGAAACGTTTCACCACTCTATCGATAGCAGAATATAATAGCAGCACGGTATTCCCCAAAGGGCATCCCGAGAAGTTCTTCAGGCGTTTTCATCTGATATTCACGACCTATGGGATGATGAGAAATAATATTGATATTCTTCGCTCCTACACATTCGAATATATCGTACTCGATGAAAGCCAGAATATCAAAAACAATGATTCTCTCACTTTCCGTTCAGTCATCCAGTTGCAGAGCAAATACCGGATCGCACTGACCGGAACGCCTATCGAGAACTCCCTCAAAGATCTGTGGGCGCAGTTCCGTTTTCTGCAACCGGACCTGTTGGGGGAAGAAAGCACTTTCCAAAAGCAGTTCATCATTCCAATCAAGCAAGGAAACACCCGCATGGAGAAAAGGCTGCAACAGTTAATCGCTCCGTTTATTCTTCGCAGAAGCAAAAGTGAGGTAGCACCGGAACTTCCTCCGCTTACTGAAGAAACGATTTATTGTGATATGTCCGAAGAACAAAGCGAGAGCTACGAACAGGAGAAAAACAGTCTGCGCAACATATTGCTCCAACAACCCGAAAACAGAGACAGGTTCCATACGTTCAGTATCCTGAACGGTATCTTGCGTCTTCGCCAGCTATCCTGTCACCCACAGCTCATTTTTCCCGATTTCAACGGGATATCCGGGAAAACCGAGCAAATAATCGAAACATTCGATACATTGAGAAGTGAAGGACATAAAGTACTTATCTTTTCCTCTTTCGTGAAGCATCTGGAAATCCTTGCCGATGTCTTCCGCCAACAAGGCTGGAAGTATGCATTACTGACAGGTTCCACCAATAACCGTCCGTCAGAAATCGCCCATTTCACCGAACAAAAGGACGTGCAGGCCTTTCTGATTTCTTTAAAAGCCGGAGGCGTAGGACTTAACCTTACCCAAGCCGATTATGTATTTATCATCGACCCTTGGTGGAATCCTGCCGCCGAAGCACAAGCCATTGCCCGTGCACACCGCATCGGCCAGGATAAACAGGTTATCGCCTATCGCTTTATTACCCAGAACAGCATTGAAGAAAAAATTCTCCAACTACAGGAAGATAAAAGGAGACTGGCGGAAACATTCATCACTGACAGCGACGCACTGCCTGCACTGAGCAATGAACAGTGGGCAGACTTGCTGGAATAATGCTCTAATAACGCCAAATCGAACAATAGACACCAAACATTAAAATAAGGAACTTAAACTCCAAACGTCTTATAATCTCTTCTGCGACGTTATTCCGGGATTTAAGTTCCTTTTCTTTTGAAAAAGACTAATTACCCTACGGCTGGGTGATAACTATAACACGTCGACAATCTGAAGAAGTTGTCATTCCATAATCGCCAAGGCTTACTTCAGTCTTAAACTGAGTGTCACTGACACCTTGGCTAAGCAAAAACTGCTTCACAGTATTCAAACGATTGGACGATAGCTTTTTATTTCTGTTCTCATGCCCCACCGTATTGGCGGAACTGATAAGCATAATCTTCTTTTCAGGATGGGTCTTCAACTTTTCCGCCAACACTTGCAATTGTTCACCACCTTTTGAGGATAGTTCCCATGAATCGTTTTCGAAATAGATTATCGCACTCGTTTCTTCACCTTTTCCGGCAGCAGTACTGTTTATGCTTTCTATTTGGCGTTTCAATTCATCCGCTTCTTTTTTCAGCCGCTCCATTTCTTCTCTGGACTGACGCTGAAGAGTGGCTTTTGCACTGGCACAGTCTACTTGACTGGCATCCAATTCACTATATAAATCGGCAATCTGCTTCCTCTGTAACTTGCTTTTGCTCTTTACAAAATTATATCGTATGACAACGCCTGCACTATAAATACCTTTGGGACTAAAATCCGATTTCGTAGGTATGCATTTATATTGACCGATAACGCCTAATGTCAACTGACGCTGTATGTCAAACTCTAATGACAAGGAGAGAGGTATATACAAAGCATTGAAGTGTTTCTTATCTTCGGATGATTTCAAATAAGAGTGGCTATACCCATTAAAATAGGCGTCACCTGTAGCTGTCGCTCTTTCGTTGTAAGACCATGTCTGTGAGTTCCGATTCCAGCCACGCATATAGCCCACTCCCGCACCAGCGTACAGATTCAGCCATTGCGCTTTCCGCTTAGGCCAGATTTCAAGAATATTAAAATCCGCATTGGCATCCACCCCCGCCAAATACGTGTTATTGAGATTTTGCAATCGGTCGGATTTCAATTCAAGCGTACCGGTACGATCACCTATCAGAAAATTATGATCCGTAGTAGTGATCGAGAAGCTATGATTACCGCTAGATTTCAACATGGTATATCCCGCATTTACACCTAATCTCACCCAAGGTTGAATATTGTACTTCACGCCTAAATTTAAATCAGGCGCCATGGTTCTCTTCGAATTATCGAACAGTTCACTCCTCACCCCGTGATAACTACTGATACCGCCTTGCATATACACAGACCAAGTGCGGACTCGTACACTATCATTGTAGGTTTGGGCTTGGAGGGTAACCGTAGCCATGAGGACTACGGTTATACCAAGTATATTTTTAAATTTCATCATATTTGAGAAAAGATTAGTTATTTGGGGTCAACTAATGAGTAAGTTTTATTAGTGCCTGTTTCACAACAATAAACAATTGCATTAATACCATTCTTGATAACACTAGTTGAAGCATTATAAACTATCAACTCAAAACTATGTGATAATGTAGGTGTGAATGTGACATCCTTGGTACCATTAGCATCAGTAAGCCTCATCGCAAACATACTGCGATAATTACAACCAGTCGTAATTGTAACGGTATAATTACGATTTACTGCTGTCTTGACAACCTTTACCACCTTCTTGCCATTAGCAATACCATCTACGATTTCAGCTCTCGATGCAACAAGTACAGGTGCAGCATCAGCTGCCGTATTAGGAGTAAAAACCGCATGTTCATGAGTGCTTCCTGTAGCATCCACAACCTGCTTTGAAGTAAATGTAACAGACAATACATTCAATTGATCTGCATAAAGCTTATAAACATTTGAATTTACTCCGGCATCCTGAATTGCTGCGAAATTCTCCGGTGTCATATACATCTGCTCGGCATTGTTTTCATCATAATAAATACCCTTATCCGTGAGCAACTGTTCCAGTTTTGCCAGGAGATTCGCAGAATTTGTATTATTTGCTGCCGTCAAATCATTGACAGCACCAATAATCTCTGCCATTTTAGCGAGTTCTGCTGCTTCAGCTGTATTATAAGCATCTTTGAAATCTTTTATTTCTGCAGAAATAACCTTACCATTATTATCTATCACAAGTTCCAGCTTCTCACCTTGCTCATTGATAGCGGTAGCAATCGTATTGCCATTCGCATCAATCTTGGTACCCAGCGTTGTGAAACCATTAGTCATAGTAGTATTAAGTGCTCCAAGACTTTCATTAACGCCTTGAATATCCAAATGCAACTGGTCACCAACCTTACCTATCTGAGTAGTCACATTAGCAAATCCAGTATTTATCATCGCAGTTAATGCGTCAAATTTCTCGCTGATAGTCGCAGTCTGGCTATTGATAACTGCAACAAGAGCATCTGCCGTTTTCTTTATTTCCGCAGAAATAAGTTTACCTGTTTCATCTATCTCAAGACGCAGTAGTTCACCATTTTCGTTCATAGCCGTAACAATCTTGTTGCCATTCGCATCAAGCGTTGTATTGAGCGCTTTGAATCCATCAAACATTGTTGTATTAAGCGTTCCAAGATTAGTATTTACATTGGTAAGTTGTGCATCCAGCGTTTTGTCCAAATCGTCAATTTTAACAGATACTTCAGCAAACCCTGCTTTAGTAATAATCGTCAACGCATCAAACTTCTCTGATAAAGTCGCTGTCAAACTATTGATAGTTTCAACCAATTTAGTTGCTGACTTCTCTATTTGTGCAGAAATAAGCTTACCTGTTTCATCTATTTCAAGGCGTAATAGTTCTCCGTTTTCATTGATTGCATATACAATCTGCTTCCCTGTTTCATCTATCTGTGTACTCAATGCAGAGAAACCATCGAACAGAGTTTTGTTGATAGACGACAAACCATTCTCCACATTTTCTCCAAGAATTTTAATAGCACCGGTATTTTCGTCTACCGATAATTTAATATCAGCCAAATTCTTATCCAGAAGCTTATTCAACGCTTCAAATCTTTCACTAATAGACTTATTAAGGTCATTTATAACCGACACAAGAGCTGAATAATCATTGATATAGGTCTGGTCACCATAATCAACTGATGGTTCAAATAATTCTGTACACGAGGTAGTACATAACATACCCGCAACTAAGAAAGGAATTAACACCTTTTTCATGTTTTGTTCATTGGAAGTGCTAACAGCCCCCTCGTTAGCGGTTAAATGTAAAAAGCGTGGGAACTACTGAATTATTACCACCATGAGGCTCTCGACTGCCCGATCAGGATAATAAAACAATAGCCCACGCCAGAATGTTATATAGTCTACCGCAAAGCAGAAATATATACCACTGACGTGAGCGTTCTTGCCTATTACCTCCTGACCGTGAAATTGTCGAGATTCCATGATGAGATAATATGTCAAACGCTCTTCGTTTACTAATATGTCCTTTCAATGCCTCTACTTACTAGGCATTAGAAATTAGGTACAAAATTATAGAAACTATTTTAAATAACAAGAAATTAATGCTTATTTATTTTTTTTTCTTCGCACTGCCGGCACTGAGCAATGAACAGTGGGCAGACTTGCTGGAATAGTGATTAATAAAGTATACCCTAATATCCCATACCAAACTGCCACAAAGGGATCACATTCATAAAGCCTTGTTCAATGTCATCTTTTACGACGAAACCCTTTTCTATTCCCTGTATTTGCTTCTGCCCCTTCTTCTTACCTCCTATTTCAAAAGTCATCTCATCAATCAAAAAGTCAGAAACGGGAGAAGTCACGACATCCGAAAACGCTCTGGTCTGATTCAAGAAGAAAGTTTCCCGGACATTTCCGATATTAGAGTTTTCCTGAGCCAAATTATAGATAAGATTCGTATTATCCAAATAGATTTTATCCACCTTTCCCAATCCCCGAACTCCACCGGTGGCATCCCGCAATTGTGCTATAAGTCCCGCCTCCTCAATATAAAGGCAGTAATCTGAAATATTATTGCGGCTTATCTCCAGCACTTTAGCGATACTGCTAAAGTTCGGTTTAAACGGTACACTTTTAGCAATAATGGCAAGAAGCTGTTTGAGCTTCCGTCCAGTAGATACATTCATATCTGCAAATTGAGGAATATCTGATTCTAAAGTCAAGTTAATGATTTGCCGCAAACGGATATCGTAGTCATCTTCCAAAGCAAACGGATAATAGCCTGTTTGCAGGTATTCATGAAAAAGCGGAAGCGGATGTTCTAAACCTGGAATATCAACCTTGTGCGTCACCATATCCTGTAAAGTATACACTTCGGAAGATATATGATGAAATAACTGTAAATATTCACGGAAAGAAAGCCCCTGCATCTGATACATAACCGCACGACGACTAAGGTCAGACGCTCCCTTGTTGATATCCAATACGGACGAACCGGTAAATACAATATTCAATTCAGGGTGATAGTCATAAACCAATTTAAGTTCTTTCGACCAATCCTTGTATTTATGAATTTCGTCGATAAACAGATATTTCCCACCCATCTTCACAAACGCATCGGCCAAATCAAGGAGGCGATGGCTGGCAAAATAAAAGTCTTCTGCCGTAACATATAAAGCCTCATTCAAATTCAGTTTCTCCTTGATATGCTGAAGTACCAAGGTCGTCTTTCCAACCCCTCTCGGTCCGGTGAGCCCTATCATACGGCTATTCCAATTTATTTTGGAATAAATATAACGATGAAACTCAATATCAGTTTCCCGCACTAATTTCCGATAATACTCGAATAACTTCTCCATATGCCTTCTTTTTAGACAAAGATATAAAATTTGCACTATAGGAGTGCATTATTTAAGAAGATTTGCACTGAGAGAGTGCAAATAGTTCCATATTCCTTGCAGCAACCTGTTTTTCTCCTATCTTTGCAGCCTAAAAACAACATCACATGAAATATAAACTCGTAGTCCTCGACCTTGACGGTACGCTTACCAACTCTAAGAAAGAAATAACTGCCCGCAACCGGGAAACACTGATACGCATACAAGAACAAGGAGTCCGTCTGGTACTCGCTTCGGGACGGCCAACCTATGGCATCGTGCCGCTCGCCAATGAGCTGCGTATGAATGAGTTCGGCGGATTTATCCTGTCCTATAACGGCGGCGAGATCATCAACTGGGAAAGCAAAGAAATGATGTACGAGAATGTGCTTCCCAATGAAGTGATTCCGGTGCTCTACGAATGCGCCCGTACCAATCATCTAAGCATACTGACCTATGACGGGGCAGAGATAGTGACCGAAAACTCGCAAGACCCATATGTACAGAAAGAAGCCTTCCTCAATAAAATGGCAGTACGGGAAACAAATGACTTCCTGACCGACATCACTCTTCCGGTAGCCAAATGCCTTATCGTAGGAGATGCCGACCAATTGATTCCTGTCGAGTCTGAACTGTGTATCCGCCTGCAAGGAAAGATCAATGTTTTCCGTTCGGAACCCTATTTCCTGGAATTAGTTCCGCAGGGAATTGATAAAGCCTTGTCTCTCGCTGTCCTGCTGGAAGCGACAGGAGTATCACGGGAAGAAGTCATAGCCATAGGCGACGGATACAATGACCTGTCAATGATCAAGTTTGCAGGCATGGGCATTGCAATGGGAAATGCACAGGAACCCGTGAAGAAAGCGGCCAATGACATCACACTGAGCAATGATGAAGACGGAGTAGCGGTAGCCATAGAAAAACATATTCAGCTATCCTGCCCCATGTAAAAACGAGCAGATTTCAGGCTGATTTACAGCATATATCAAAGAATTATTCTACCTTTGTGGCTCCTAAAAAGAATCAAATAGTAAACGTTATGGAACATCAACTAACCATTTACAACACTCTAGATAGAAAAAAAGAACTGTTTGTACCGCTTCACGCGCCTCATGTAGGCATGTATGTCTGCGGACCGACAGTCTACGGTGACGCTCATCTGGGACATGCCCGTCCTTCCATCACATTTGACGTACTCTTCCGTTATCTGACTCATTTAGGATACAAAGTACGTTATGTACGCAATATTACCGATGTAGGCCATCTGGAACATGATGCCGACGACGGAGAAGATAAGATTGCCAAAAAAGCACGTCTGGAAGAGCTGGAACCCATGGAAGTCGTTCAGTATTTCCTGAACCGTTACCACAAGGCAATGGAAGCACTCAACGTATTATCACCAAGCATCGAACCGCATGCTTCGGGACATATCATCGAACAGATTCAGCTGGTACAGAAGATTCTGGACGCCGGATACGCTTACGAAAGCGAAGGCTCTGTTTACTTCGACGTAGCCAAATATAACAAGGATTATCACTACGGAAAACTTTCCGGTCGCAACCTCGACGACGTACTGAATACAACCCGCGACCTCGACGGACAAAGTGAAAAACGCAATCCTGCCGATTTCGCCCTTTGGAAGAAAGCACAACCGGAGCATATCATGCGCTGGCCTTCGCCATGGAGTGACGGTTTCCCGGGATGGCATGCCGAATGTACTGCTATGGGACGTAAGTATCTGGGTGAGCATTTCGACATTCACGGAGGAGGAATGGACCTGATTTTCCCGCACCACGAATGTGAAATTGCACAGTCGGTAGCTTCACAGGGGGACGACATGGTTCATTACTGGATGCACAACAACATGATTACCATCAACGGAACGAAGATGGGTAAATCACTCGGAAACTTTATCACACTGGATGAGTTCTTCAACGGCACCCACAAACTGCTGGCACAGGCTTATACTCCGATGACGATCCGTTTCTTCATTCTGCAAGCTCACTATCGCAGCACAGTTGACTTCAGCAATGAGGCACTGCAAGCCTCGGAGAAGGGATTGCAACGCCTGATGGAAGCAATCGACGCATTGGATAAGATCACTCCTTCTGCAACGACTTCAGAAGGTATCAATGTGAAAGAGCTCCGCGCAAAATGTTATGAAGCTATGAATGACGACTTGAATACACCTATCGTTATTGCACAACTCTTCGAAGGTGCCCGCATCATTAATAACATCATCGCCGGAAATGCTGCCATTTCTGCAGAAGACCTGGATAACCTGAAAGAAACGTTCCGGCTCTTCAGCTTCGATATTATGGGACTGAAAGAAGAGAAAGGTTCCTCGGACGGTCGCGAAGCTGCCTACGGTAAGGTAGTGGATATGTTATTGGAGCAACGAATGAAAGCAAAAGCCAATAAAGACTGGGCTACTTCGGACGAAATCCGTAATACATTGACTGCACTCGGATTCGAAGTTAAAGATACGAAAGATGGCTTTGAATGGAGACTGAATAAGTAATTGCAAATAAGAATAAAGGGTCAGTTCACAATGAACTGACCCTTCTTCTTTCATAGAAACATAATTAACCAATACCCATTAAATTCTCTCTTCCTTAATCATTTATTTGTCAAGAGCATTTCCACCGGTTGCCCGTGCTGACAGGTTACATTCAGAAAAGTATTGTTACCTTCATACTCAAGCTGTACCCCCTCTTGCGGACTCGGTAACATCCAAATGCCCTTTACAACGATCTTCTTACTAATCGGACGGCTGGGCTCCTTAGTTGTATAGGTCTTCTCCGCCAGATTCAGATTCGGATCACACACGCTCAGACGAATCCGGTTATCGCTTTCTTTGCCATACATCACCATCGTTTCTGCCGGAATGGAAACGATGAATTGATCATTTACAGGCTGATACGCTTCGAAGGCAGCATACCCTGTGATTCCTGTTTTCTTATCATATACCACATGAGCCATCTGATCACGTTGCAATACTTCGTAAGCAGGGGCTTTCTGTAATTCATCCAGTTCAGCAGCAGACGGTTGCATCAATACCATATATTCATAAGTTCCGTCTTTCGGAGCCTTTCCATGTTCAATCCAGGCAGATGAAAATTTACCGGCAGTCTTTTCACGAGTTTTTTCGTGACGCGATTCCTGGTCTGCCACTTGCGAACGTACCGTTCCATCTACCACATGATAATAATTATCATAGCCATCGTGCAGCCAGTAGTCATCATTATCTGCCTTCGGTTCCTTACCATTAAACTTAGTCTGGAAAAGAGTCGTCTCCGTAGGATAATCAGCATTGCTGTTCGTAATACCTGTCCCCAGACAAATCATCCGATTATCGAAACAGAATACCGATTTACGGGCAACGAAGTCAGAAGTAAAGTTATCATAATCCCGTTCCATCAGTTTCATGGCAAACATTCCGTTCATACCACCCAAAGAACTGCTTCCGGAAAAATTCTCTTCGGAACGCGCCATAGTCGTACCTTTCAAAGGACTATCCAAAAGTTCGAAAGGAAGATGAATGGTAGTCGTTCCAGGCAAGCGGTTCCAGTCCCATCCTTCTTGTACAAAGCCACTTCCGGCACGGGAAACCGGATTCCCCTTTCCCATGATCTGAACCGATCCATAACTTTGATATCGTCCGTACCGATTATCTTTCGCATAAATCTCGGCTCCCCAGACATCTGTTGTATATCCTTTCAGCGTCACCATCCAGTCTGCCCGGCGGAAAATACCTGCCGAACCATAGTTGTAAACAAAAAAACCCTGAGGGGCCTGAGCCGGCTGAATGCCTTCTTTCTTAAAGAAACGTGCATTGGGAGTGTCTCCATTGCGTATCAGACGCAAATAATCGGCAGCCAATCCATGATCGAACGCGTCTCCCCGACCGGAAAGATCACCGGACAGCGCAATATTGGCAAATGCTTCAATATCTTCACTACCCATCTTTCCGCCAAACGGATGGCGACCGCTAATTCCGATCCCCCATTCGTAAAAGTTACAATAATTGCGCATCGCAATAAAAGCGGATTTGATATGCTGGCGGGCTTCTTCGGTCAGTTCAAATTCAGTTCCATTCGTGAAGGCGATAAACTGTCCGATAGTGGCCAATACGCCGGTTGTATAGCCGGGATAGAACCCACCGTGATGAAAAGTCGTTCCATCTACTTTAATTCCACCAATCGTCCCCGGAGTATAGCGCAATGATGAAGACAACCAACGAGATAAGCCATTCAAGGCCTGCTCCTGTCTGTTTGCATCGGGAAACATCATGGCAGAAATTAGCTTTGCCATCAAAAGAGTATGCCAGGAATCCAGTAATTCATCCCGTCCGGGCGAACACGGCTGGCGGGTTTCCTGCAAAGCTGCCCAAAAGCGCAAAGTAGAAAGATACGCATCCCGATGAGGATGTTTGTAGATTTCATTACGCATCAACCAGGCTGTAGTATAGATCTTACGTATCTGATAACCATAATGATGATTAGTACCCATCCCGCTGCCAAAGGCAAAGCCTTGGTCTATCGCATAGTCGAATACCGTAAAATAGTTCTTCTTTGATATCTCATTCTGATTGTAACAGGCATCATAGGCAAAACCGGCGAGCATCGTTTCAATATCATTCCATGACATTTCTCCTTTCTTTTTATCCTGTTCGTCGGGAGCGACAACAGGCATTCCTGTGAATCCGGTTCCGGCTGCGGAAGGAGTAATGGCAGCCTTTTCAAAAGTCTTGTAGGCAGCATTGACCTGTCCTTGCGGAGCCTTCTTCACGTCCAGGAAGTCAGTCAGACGCTGTTCGATGGTTTTCAAGTCTTTCTTCTGCCGGCTAGTCAGTTTGCTGAGCAAAGGGATATCATAAGATTGCTTTTCCCATTTCCAGACGAGACACCAGTGCCAGAGGTCACGATTGGAAAGCCCGTTATTAGTGGGTAATTGCTGGTCGGGAGTTGTCCGCAAGTTCATCTTCTTTTCCGGAAAAGTCAGGCGGTCAAGAAAAATACGTCCTT
>ERZ1504265.278-NODE-278-length-23515-cov-3.513214_pt1 | contig 23515 bp, 10 predicted proteins | sample MGYA00575507_ERZ1504265 | MGnify/ENA primary metagenome ERZ1504265 (study PRJEB39906, sample SAMEA3182091) | gut metagenome | biome: human; feature: gut; material: Stool; isolation source: human stools | place: Canada | collected 2013-03-11 ... | reverse complement strand
CGGTCTCGTGGGCTCGGAGATGTGTATAAGAGACAGTTACTGATCTTCGCAGAAGTTTCAGTTATAAAACGAACCGCAGGAAAAGCAACAACCTTCAATATGGTATCCGTAGATTGAATCCGTACTTTAGCATCTTCCTGCAGCACATCTGCGGAAGTTATCAGTAATTTCTCCTCCTTTTCCACCGTCACTTTACAGGCTGCTAAGGCTTGTTCCCGAGTTAAAGTTGTAATAAGAATCTCTTCCCCTGTTATAGATTTTAGTCTTACCGTGCTGTTAAATCCAGGTACTGGAATCAACTTTTTAGTCCCTCCTTTCACCGTATTCTCTGCGAATATATACTCCGGCTTCATTCCTTCGGGTGCAAAAAAGAAATAATGTTTCTTTCCTTCGGAAGTAATTCTTGCCAACGGTTGCAGGGTAGCCGACTTCAATAAGATACCATCTAAATCCATATTAAAAGGAAGAATTATATTGGCATTCTTGGCTACCGTTACGGTTCCCTCCTGTGGAAAACGAACCGTTTCACCGGCCAATTTCAAAGTAAGACTGACATCTCTCAGATCTTCACGTTTACAATGATCCTGGAAATTCGTAATAAAAACAAATCCAGCATTTTCTTTTTTACGCCTCAGGGAAAGAAGGGTATGAGTATTTGAAGGAGTGATCGTATCACTGTTTTCCGGTAACACTACTCCCATAGGTGCCAGCAAATGACCGAAATCATTCACAAAATGATGAATAATGCGCAATGAATGATAAGAAGCGCGCGTATGTCCGAATTCTCCGATAGGAGCCTGAAAATCGTAAGACATCTTTGGCACCCCTGAAGGTTCATCACTAAAGAAACCCTTCTTTCCCTGAGGAGTAATTCCGCCATGATACATATAATAGCCTATGCCATTGGCGCCACTTCCTAACGAACGTACCATCAGTCCTTCACCTGCTTCGGCCGGAATGCGCGGCCTTCTGCCATAAGTCATCTGAATACCGACTCCCATTTCCGCACAGAAAGAAGGATAGCGGCATCCTTCATATCGTACCGGAGAGTAATCGGGAGTAGCGTGAATATCTCTGAATAAATAGAATGGAGACATACCTATATCCGCCCATGTCGGATAAGTATAAGCCGCCGTTACAGGAATAACTTCTTGGGGAATGATCGCAGCATTTCCCCACCCCGTAGCTGTATACAACGGAACTTCCATCCCATAAGACAGTGCTATCTCTTTCAACGTTTTCATGTGCTGATTACCGGCTTCAGGACTCTGGATATCCTGTTCTTGTACCGATACACCAAATTTGGTATTTTGCACATCATAATCAGCAACAGTATAGTCAATAGGCTGATCAGGGTAGCGAATAGCCCAGGGAGCAGCAGAGTGTTGCAACTCATTTTCCAATTGAATACCAATGATGCAACCACCATCTTTATAGAAAAATCCCTTCAGTTGAGAAGCAATGGCAGCATAAAGCCGATCTACATATTTCAAATATTCCCGATCATTGGTGCGAATCAGGAACGGGCGCCCATAAAGCCAATCCGGTATGCCCCCATTTCTGATTTCTCCGTGACAGAAAGGCCCTATACGAACAAGCGTTTTCATATTATGTTTCTGACAAAAAGAGATAAACTTCCGGAGATCCTTATCACCGTTCCAATCAAAAACACCTTCTGTTTCCTCGTGAATATTCCAGAAAACATAAGTGCAAATAACATTCACTCCTCCCGACTTAACCTTCAATATCTGTTCTTCCCACTGTTCATTTGGAATACGGGCATAATGTATCTCTCCCATAATAGGAATGAAAGGAGACTTATTTAATTCCATATAATAACTATTTACAGATATAGAACCTCCATCAGGAGCCACTCCACCCAAATCCAGATGACCGGTTTCTATTATTTTATCCGGTATATCCAGATTTATATGATATGCAGACTGCGCATTTACCTGGCAGTAATAACCACTTATACAACCAAGCAATGTCCACCAGAAAAGACTTTTTTTATTCATAGCCCTCATTTTGTTAAGGGTATCATATCAGTTATAATTTCTTTCAGCCGAAATATATCTACACTTACGGGAAGATTATATCCAACTGCCTCATAGTTTGCTGTTGCATCCTGAGGTACCCGAGGCTGTCGTTCTCCTTTTTGTCCGGCAGTTTCAGACCAAAATCGATTACCTTTATAAATCGCCATTCCTTTCGTTTCATCCCCGTGCAAATGTTCTATTCCTCCATTAGTCAGAATAAACGTATTATTCGCAAATTCCAATCCTGAAGAAAATCCTGTATTAAAAGAAATAGAATACCCCTGATTACTGATAATTAAATTATCGTGTACCTTAGTTTCACATAAAGGAACATCTTTATTATACGGATCACACCAAACATAAATACCCGCATGAGAATTCTTAATCCCGTCATTAATACTCACATTATAACGTACGATATTATTGTTCCATTCTGTTGCGCCGCCAAACTGAAACAAGCCATAGCCAGCCCCCTCATTATTCATAGCAAGATTATACTGCATTAACGAATTCGTTATTCCTCCGTCAAAATCAAATCCGCCTCCGTCTAATCCTTCCGGAGAAGTCTTGTTGTCATGCGAAAAACAATATTGAATAGTTAAACGATCTGATTCGTATCCCCAAATTCCAACCGGTCCATTTCCGGACCTCGGCATATCCCAACCATTCCCCATAGCCTCACAATACTCTATTGTTACATTGGTTGCATGGCCTACCAATATCCCGCTTCCGCTATGATTGTCCAAAATAGCAGGATTTCCAGCATTATTTTCGGCTACACAATGGCCTATATAAATATTATGCACAGATTTTGTTCCCCATTTACCAGTCACTTCAATACCGTTATAACCATTATCATGTACGTACGAATGAGTTATACGTACATCTCCTCCGCCAGTTACCCCAATGCCATTCATTTGATACCCGGAAGCTTCCACTCGATCAACCTCTATCAACCTCGAATTAACCACCTCTATGCCTGTCCCCGTATTGCCCTTTTTACGCCCCGAACCTTTCACCACTACATTCTTTACATGAATATTCTCACAGGCATCTATTACAATGGCAGAACTATGGACAGAATAAATATGTGAAACTCCCGTCCCGTATGAAGTGATAGTAAGCGGATTCTCAGATGTTGCCTTTACTCCCTTAACATGAATAGTTCCGGTTAATATCTGATTCCCTGCCAGATGAATACAATCACCCGGCAGAAATTTAACACCTTTCAAAGCATCCAAACTTTTAAACGGGGATTCCATACTACCATCAGCAACTTGACTATCGCTAAAAGAATCCACATAAAAATTTCGTATGCCGTTAGCCCAACCCGTTACACAGGTCAATAGCAATATAGAAAAAAATAACAATTTATTCATAACCACACTTCTTATTAGAAAACTTCTATTTCATCTAATGCAATCGAAGGCAAAGCATTCGGATAAGGGTAATCTTCGGGTAATTCAGTTTGCCCGTTTATCACAAGCTTCAAGTATCGTCCGTCTTTCTTTTCCGTCTTCACATAATTATGATAGATCTCTTTCTCTCCTTTGTATACAGGATATGAGAAGGTACTTTCTCCTATCTGCCGGAATTCCTTGCCATCTTTTGAAAGATAACATATCATAGACTTAGCCGGAAGCGTACTGTTTATAGGAGCAACCATAGTGCCGAAGCGAACTCCGGATACTGTTGTATTCTTCTTCAGATCAATCACAATTTCTACACCGGAAGCGATAGCTGCCCATTCGTAATTTGAGGGAGTAAAACCTTGCACACCATCCGTAAACAGAGTAGGCTTCACCGGATACCAATCCAAACTCCAGGCATCGGTGGAAAGTGTATAAGTACATCCCGTTGCTTTATTCACCAGAAAGTTCTTCACCGTCGGAGCTTCTAATATTTGATTATCTTTATCTGTCACCACAGCTTTCACACAAGTATTCTCTGTCAAATAAACCGGGCCTTCATAGATATCCGATTCCACCGTAGGTTCCGAACCATCCAATGTGTAGCGAATATCAGCATCAGGACATATAGTCTCAAGTGTAACCGCATACATTCCTTTTTCACTATCCCAACCTCCCTGAATACGAGGTCTGAAATATTCACGGCATGTATTGACATTCCTTTTCTGGAAAAAAGAAAACTCTTTCTTCAGATGAGAAATAAAAAGTTCCCGGTTTTTATTTCCAGGCTGGCTCCAAGCCACTTCTGCAATGGCAAGCAGGCGGGGAAATGCCATATATTCAAATTTCTCAATAGTAGCAACATATTCTCCCCATATATTTCCCTGAATCCCTATAATATGTTTAGCTTCTTCCGCAGTAAGTGCCTCTGGAATAGGTTCGTAATCATATACCTGTTCCAATGATATAAATCCCCCGATAGCTAAAGGAGCAAATTCCGGATTCTCCTGATAATAATCCAGATAACAATAAGTATTAGGAGTCATAATCACATTATTACCCAATTGAGCAGCCTTTATGCCTCCCGCTTCCCCTCTCCACGACATTACCGTAGCTTTCAGAGGAAGTCCTCCTTCCAGAACCTCATCCCAACCAATCAGCTTTCGTCCAAGACCTTCCGCAATCTTCTCAACCTGCTGAATAAAATAAGCATGAAGTTCAAACTCGTCTTTCAGATTTTCTTTCCTTATCAAAGCCTGGCAATCCTCACATTGCTTCCAGGATGTTTTAGGGCATTCATCACCGCCAATATGAATATATTCTCCGGGAAACAAGCTTGCAATTTCTGTAAGAATATCCTTTATAAACCGGAATGTCTGAGGTTTGGGACAATACACCTGATCAGAAATGCCAGCTCCTGCCATCAAATCAAGTGAAGAATGAAAACTACATGCATATTCCGGATAAACGCTCAAAGCCGCCAGGGCGTGCCCCGGCATTTCAATCTCAGGAACAATTGTAATTTGCCTGTCAGCTGCATATCTCACAATATCACGAATTTCATCTTGCGTATAGTATCCTGAATGTTCTTTTCCATCATAATGACGAGGATAATATTGATCCCAGGTGCCAATAGCCGAATTAGAACGTACAGAGCCTTTTTCGGTAAGACGCGGATATTTTTTTATCTCCAACCGCCATCCCTGATCATCGGTCAGATGCCAGTGAAAACGATTCAACTTATAATTAGCTGCTAGGTCAATAGCTTTTTTCACATCTTTCAAAGGTAAATAATAGCGCCCCGCATCGATCAAGAATCCCCGGTAAGAAAAACGAGGTGCATCTTTCACAAGGATGCAAGGAAGTAAAGTATGATTTTTATCTGCCAGAATCAACTGATTAACAGTGCGGAGAGCATAAAAAAAACCGGCAGGTGCAGATGCCTTAATTACCACTTTATTTGCAACAACAGAAAGTTCATATGCTTCTTCATTCAAGGATTTTTTATCTTGCAGTAATATGCCGGCCTTTTTAGACTTGTTTGCTTGCAACCTCAAACCATAGTCTCCCAACACTTGCTCCATAAAGTTATCAATTATCTGATTTACTTCCGGATGTTTACCGGCATATAGAATATTGTTGTTATGAGCTAAATCGAATGTACCTTGCTTCTCTTGTACATAAGAAGGCTGAGGTATAATATTGGCACCCATGACAGCAGGAACTACTACCCAGAATAATGTCACTAGATTTGCTACGCATAATTTGAATAAACTCATATCTAAAGTATTTTAATGATTTAAGATTCTATTTCAATTAGCTCCGATTATATCAAGTACTTTCAGTTCTTTACCATTAACAGGTACAGTTTTATCCTTCAAAAAATCAAGAAGAATATCCCAATTCTTATCTTCTGTGTTATACCAAAGTGATTTATTGAAAGTTCCTTCCTGCTTTGTAAAACCAGTGGCAGGGGTTTTCAAACTACCAATATATACATTTCCGAAATATTGGTTACCCACTGCCTTTTCCTCTTTTACAGCTACAATCACCTCTGGAGCATAAATATAATTATTCTTAAAGACATCTCCTTTCCCATAAGATGAATCATGCTTAGTGAAATGGAAAAGCGTACGGTCTATCTGTGGCTCCGGTTTTGGAAACAGGTAAAACAAATTATTCTCTACCAATGTATTCTGAGTATATCCAGTGAAATGCATTACAGGGCTGAAGTAGGCATCTTTATGGCTAGCATTAGTCAGATAATTGCGTAGTCCATCATTTATACTGACATTGTAACGTACCTTGGTTTCAATATTCCCATTCACACACCAGTCTTCCGGCCAACCATTCGTACCAATTACCAACATGAAGCCGCCATCATTATTATAGCTCAGATTATACTGGAATATAGAATTCCGACATCCCCAGTCCGAATCATAAGCATACCCGTCTATAATAGATCTATGATCACTTACTATATTAAACTGTACCAATGTATTGTCGCTACACCAAGGCCATATTCCATCACAAGCTTCTGATTCAGGTAGAGTTTTCGGACAATTCTTCATCACGTTATATTCTATCAATCCACCATCGCAACCAGCCAGAACAATACCGTCACCCGGCACTCCATCCAATACATTCTTCCTGACGACTACTCCCAAATTAGGATTCCACTGCTTCCTGCTCCAATAACCCCTAAACTTAATTCCATCCCTTTGGCAATCTTTCAGATAGCAATTTTCAATAGTCATTCCAATAAATCGATTCAGAATACTGTCATTATCCCGGCCATTCTGAATGCAAATTCCTATGCCGCCACCTTTCTCTATCACCGTACTTCCATATACATCGTGCACGTACAAGTCATCAATGACCATATTATGTGATTCTCCAAACTTATCCAACTCTACCCACAAGCCCAATAAACCAGCTTTCGGAACATCACCTTTATTAGAAATTTCAAGATCGCGTATCACCAGATTCTCTGAGTTCAATATATGAACAGCAGCTGTATCAACTCCATTTCCTTTTATATGCGGTTTTTCCAATCCTCCATATTTGCCCAGTACGACAGGATTATTCTCCTCTCCACAACAGGAAAGCAAAAGTTTCTCCGTAAATACAGCACCGGATTTCAACAAAATACTGTCTCCACCTTTTAGAGTTAAAGACTGAAGCTTTGCCAAAGACTTAAAAGGAGTCCCTACAGAGGTTCCATTATTAGCATCGTCACCATTTACAGAATCAAAATAATAATTAGTCGTTGTCATCTGCGAAGAGCAAGAAACTAACATTGCAACCAAACCTCCACAAAGTATTGTCTTTATATTTTTCATGTACATATTATTTTAAAGTTTATTATTACCAATTGTCTGTCCGGAAAGAAGATACCGGAAGCCCGCTAAGACTGAATAGTTCCGGTTCTACATAATTTTTAAAGGCATATCTAACTGCTTTCGGATTCCTCACATATTTAGAAGACACTATTACAACATCTCTTTCTTCATCTACATACGCTTCAGCCGGATGAAAAACTTTACTCTCATCTGCTATTTCAAATAAATGCAGGGGCTTTCCATAACTCGTTAGTCCATAATATAAATCTTTAAAAAAAATCACAGCTTTATCCCCATCGACTTCCATCCTTTCAAAAGTCGGACTCTTATATTCAAATCCCTTCGTACCATACACTTCAGCTAATGCCATCAATCCTAAACGTTCACCAACTTTCTCTTTGCGTACCGGATGAATTTGTTCTACTTCTCCCACATCCAAAATGACCGCCATACCACTATTCTCAATTCGATCCATACTTCTTCTCTGTTCATCACGCAGATAAGCACCTACATGCTCACCGACCTCACTTGGAACATTCCATGTAGTATAATCAAAAGGAGCTATTTGCGTGAAATAGAACGGAAAATTTCTTCCCCACTTCCGTCTCCATTCAGCTACCATAACAACCAGTCGATTCGAATACTGAGAAACATTATATACATTTGATTCTCCCTGATACCAGATACAACCCTGTATGCCATAACCGACAATGGGGTTCAACATTCCATTATACATGGTAGTAGGTATATTGGCCTCCCACCCTGTAGTACCATCACTCACTTCCGGAACTGAAATATCACCCAGTGTCTGACAAGTTTCACGACTCATCCAGGTTTCAACAACGGAACCACCAAAGCTTGCATTAATAATACCAACCGGAACCCCAAGATTCTCCTGAATAAAATGAGCAAAATACCATGCAACCGCACTACAATCTCCTACATTTTCCGGAGCAGCCACCACCCAATCTGCTTTTATATCCGTAAGTGGTTTATAACTGCCAAGTGGAGGCACATTTATAAAACGAATATTGCTTTTTTGAGAAGTCAGAATAGCTTTGGTAGATTCATAACATTCTTTCAGCTGCATAGCCATATTTGATTGCCCACTTGCTAGCCAAACTTCCCCCACATATATATCACTGAAAATTAGAGTATTGTCTCCCGTTATGGTTAATACATAGGGACCTCCTGCTTCCGGTGTATGAAGCATAATTCTCCACGTACCATCTCTCCCTGCTTTGGTGGAATAACTCTTGTCGTTCCATGATGAAGTCACTGTGACTGTCGTCCCGGCATCTGCCCATCCCCATATCGGTGTGACCGTCTTTTGCTGTAGCACCATATTATCGCCGAAAATATCGGCAACCTTCAAATCCTTTGCCTCAACTGTTAAAACAGCCAAAGCCAGGAGAAACAAGATAATATTGAGTCGTTTCATTTTATCAGTCTATCTTTTGTAAACATTCAAAATCAAATTCAACCTTTTTCACATCAGCTTGCTCATCAGTCCCGTTTGCCGGTAAGTCAAAAAAGATTTTCTCGTCTTTATCCAGTTTATAAATCACAAGCGTCAACTCTTTCCCCTCTACAGAATGTTCCTGCCGGTTTAAACCTACCGTCCAGGTGGCATGACTGTTATAATCATCATCCGAAAGCATATATCCGTTATAAATTTCCGCCTTATCACCGGAATAGTTGATACGCATATAGATGTTATTCAAATTCTCCAATGCATCTGTCGGCACTTGTAGCCTCCACTCTTTGAATGTATTATGAGCAATACCGTCGGCATATCCCGGTTTATCCACCACCATCGGCATCATCGGTTGTGGAAATTCCCGTGTAAGTGAAGGATTGGAGTAATAGTCCGTCGACAGCCAGGAAGAGTCGGTACTAAATTCAATCCTGTCATAATTATAGTATTCCACAATAACACGTGCAGCAAATAGCTTCTTCCCCTCAACAAATGGGAAACTTGCAAACAATAGATTGACACCTTTCCTGGCATATCCTGTAAGGTCTATTTCATTTAACTGGTTTGGTTTTATTTCCTGATTTACCCAAGTATCATTCAGATTGAGTATACATTTCGACTCCGGATACATAAACAAAGTGACTTTCTTGATCGTCGAAGGATTATCTAGGTTGAATTCCTTAAAGAAGAAACGGCGATAACGCTGCTGATAAGGTTCAATCCCATGAAAGTTTGCTGTTTCCAACCATTTTGCCTCTTCCAGGATGCCCTTAGGCTGAATACGAATATCCATTTGCGGCTGATTGAAAATAACCGCTTTCTGTTCAAATCGCGGATTCATACCCGTCTTCAACTTATAATAAGCAGCCTTCTTATCAGTAGAGAAAATATAAACATCTCCAAATGAACTGTATAAATCCGCATCAGAAATATAGCATACCTTCTTTCCATCTTGTTCCAATAACCAGCAGTTATCAGCCTCTTTTTCTGTCAGAATAACAACATACTTTTCTTCTCCATTCTGCAATTGTACCTTAAGTACACAATCTTTTCCCGGATTCAGTCCGTTAACAATCCAACTATCACTTTCCTCCTGTATCTTAGCCCGACTTGCCTTCACTCCTTTCACAGTCGATTTATCAAAAGATAGCTCCACGGGAATTTGCCTGTTCTGGAAAAACAGATAACAATTATCAACGCTTCCCATTAATTGTGCCGTAGCATAATTCAAGCGCATAGCATCAAGTTCCACATTCAAGGGCCAGATAAAGACCGTACTATCCTGCATTTCAACACTTTTCTGAGGAAAACGAAGCATTTTATCTTTCAGTTTCACCTCAAACTTCACACTCTTCTGTGCCTTCTTCGGATGGTAACGGGAATAATTGATTCCAAACATATAGCCAGTTTCATTATTAGAGCGTACAGACACCTGTAACCCATCTTCTTCCCATTTCGGGATAACAGGCATCATGGGAGCTAGGTCTTTCTCAAACTCATTGACAAAGTAATGCAGTTTTTTCACCTTCTTATAAGATTCTGCTATTTCTCCTGATTCACGAATAGCAGCCTGAAAATCATAAGACTTCACTGGTAACCGACTCCAATACCCTGTTTTCAATTGTTCTTCCTCAGTAGACCATAGTTTACCCGTAAACTGAGTGGCACCGGCAAAAATATAATATCCCAGCAGATTAGACCCTGAACCAAGTTTGGCTATCATCATGCCCAACCCGTCTAAAGGATCGATGCTGAGTCGCCTGTGATAGGTATTTTGCACACCCACTCCCATTTCACAAGTAAAGAAGGGGTATTTTTCATATGTCATATACACATCTTGCCGCTTTATTTGATCATTACCTATATTCTCATTATCACGAAACGAGTCAAACAAGAAGTTTCCCGGCTGGTATTCTTTTCCCACATGTTCCACCCATGGAGCATCTGCATATCCTCCCCATAAAGGGATCACTTCAAAAGGAGGAACAGAACCGTCTCCCCATCCAGTAACCGTATACATCGGAACATCAATACCATTTTCCAAAGCCGTATCTTTCAACCATTGGATATGTGGTTCACCCTCCTTGCCATACCAATATTCATTTTCCAACTGGATGCCTATGATATTCCCACCATCTTTATAGTAAAGCCCTTTCAACCGGTTAGCTATTTGAGCAAAATAGCGTTTGACATAATTCTGATAAACCACATCATTTGAGCGGTCTTTCAGATATTTTTTCTGTAAAATCCAATCAGGTGTCCCACCATTACGAGCTTCTCCATGCGACCAGGGACCCAGTCTCGGAACTACAAACAGCCCATGTTTCTGGCATAACTTAATAAAGCTGCGCAAATCCTTCTCATTCTCCCATTCAAACTGACCTTCTATCTCTTCGTGATGATTCCAAAACAAATAAGTCGAGATAATATTGATACCGCAAGCTTTCATTTTCAAGATACGATCTTCCCACAAATCCTTACGGATACGTGAAAAATGCAATTCTCCCATAACGGGTAGAATTGGCTTCCCGCCCACGGTCATATATAGGCTATTAACTTCTATTGCTCTCTCCTTAGGCCCCGGATTTCCCATTTTCAGATGACCGTACAAAGGTGTCTCCATGACGTTCGAAGCATCCAGTCTATAAACTTTCTGTGCTGATAAATTCGTAAACAAGCAAAAACCGATAAATAAAAAGGATATTTTTTTCATTTGTATTCTATCATTAGGTTAATAAACCGCTTCCATTGTCTGAGTACTCCACTGATCCGCCCAGCGAATAAGTGGTCTGTCTCCATCGAACTCAACCGGTAACCAAACATATCGTGAATTTATTAAATCCGTTTTATTCCACCTGTCAAACATAGCAATAAATTGATCCTGCATCCCTTCAATGGGAAGTACATAAGTACTTTGGGCATAAAATGTCTTATCGGCATCACGCCCCAAACAGGGGTTATCTTTCAGTTCCCAAACTCCCAACATTGAATCAGATACGGCCCATTTGGCTTTATTCGGGTCCCAACCGGTGCAACCGGATGAGAGCATATAATAATGACCGTTTCGTTTAAAGACTGCAGGAGCTTCCCGAGATTGTCCAATAAATCTCCGGACATAAGTTCCTGAAGGTTTTGTATAATCATCAGTCAGCAAACTGATATACAAAGTACTGTTCCATTCTGAGGAGCAAATATGATAAGCCTTTCCATCATCATCCTTGAAGATAGTCTGATCACGACTATCTGCTCCATTCGGTTTAAAAGACCCCAAATAAGTGAAGGTTCCTGTCGGTGAGTCACTGATTGCTACCCCAGCATGTGCCTTTTCATAATCAGGACTTTCAATATGCATCCACATTACAAACTTACCGGTTTTCTCATTATAGATGACCTTCGGGCGCTCTATCACTTGCGAAGGGTGAAGATCAGAAGTCGGATCATCATCTACCGTAGGCAGAACCTTACCCTCAAATTTCCAGTCTGTCAGATTCTTGGATGAATAGCAAGCCACCCCCCCAGCTTCAGCCCGCCAGCACTCCCAGGTTTTAACCCAGTCCAGGCGATAGGTAGAATCACCTTTAAATTCACCATACCAATAATAAGTACCTTCATGGTAGAGAATACCTCCCCCATGTGCATTTATCGGATTTCCATCCGTATCTTTCCAAATACTGCCGGGAGTTACGATATCTTTTCCCTGTTGCTTAGCCGACATCCGATCCACCGTCTTAATTGTAACCGATGCCCCTTTCATCCCCTCTGCTGAAACATTCAAGATTATCTCACCTGCATTTCCATCCGGTTGCAATATAGCCATTGCTTTACCTTTAAAAGTTTTAGGTGATAAGGAACGGAAACTTTCCATATCTGTAGGACATGCATTCCCAGATCCCCTGATAATACCATTTCCCACAGCACTCAAAGTCACTTTCATATCAGCATCAGGTACTACCTTACCCTCTTTATCAATCAATTCAACAGTGACATAAGCCAGATCATCCCTATCCGCTTTAATCACTTTGCGATCAGCGATTAAACGTATCTGTACCGGAGCACCTGTGGTTCTTAAAATAGCACATGAAGATTCGCTGTTGTCATAGATAGCCACTGCTTTCAATTCACCCGGCTGATAGTTGACTATAAACGTAGCCGTATAATCTTTCTTTGAAACTTCTTGCTCACCCAGCAATTCATTATTAAGATAGAGTCTTACCTTAGGCGCACGACTATAAACATTCACTTTTACAGGTTTGCCTTCCAGCCCTTTCCAATTCCAACTAAGAGATTCGTTCTTCCACCCCCAATAGCTCACATCTTCTGTTTTCCCGGCAGCCGGCAAAGGTTGTACCGCCATTGTTATTTCCCTTTCCTTCCAAACAATATCGCGGTAATAAGATTGTGGCTTCTTTTCTCCACAGATATCAATATCTCCACACCATGCGTTATACCAGGGCCACCCCATAAACTGAGGATTTTTCTCGCCTTTACTCAGTTCCAGTGTATGACCTATTCCCGATTCACCTAAATAATCAAGGGCAGTCCATACAAAATCACCAATGATATATGGATGCTTTTCCACCAGATTCCAGTTTACAGCAGCTTCCTGAGCTACAGTCTCACTACCATATATAATACGTGAAGGATCTTGCTGATGATCATTCTCATATTCGTACCACATATAGTTGTATCCTGCCACATCCAGATGCTGCATGGCTTTTACAGCATCTTCCTTCCACTTCAGTTGCGGATTATCCCAATAATCGTTGATAGCAGCAGTTACCGGACGCGAAGGATCCAACTTCTTCACTATATTCCTCAATCTTTCAGCAATCTCCACACCGGCATCATCCGAACGTTCCTGAATTTCATTTCCGATACTCCACATGATGACAGACGGATGATTCCGATCTCTTAACACCATTGCCGAAATATCTTTTTCGTTCCATTCATCAAAGAAACGATGATAGTCCTGAGGATTCTTTTCTTTTTGCCAATGATCAAAAGCCTCATCAATTACCAACATACCCTGCTCATCACAAGCTCTGAGAAAAGCTTCTGCCGGAGGATTGTGAGCACATCTGACTGCATTATATCCATTTGCCTTCAACAATTCTATTTTACGCATCTCCGCCCTATCCAACGAAGCAGCTCCCAACAAACCATTATCATGATGTACACAGCCACCTTTCAGTTTCAGAGACAAATCATTCAACTTAAATCCTTCTTTCGCACTGAAAGAAATGGTACGGATACCAAAAGGAATAGATATTTGATCCAACACCTCATGCCCGGAACTAAGCAAAATCTTCGCTTTATACAAATGCGGAGTATCAACCGACCATAACTTTGCCTGTTTCACCGGCAAAGAAAAAGCAATCGTCTGTTTACCAGCTGCATCAACATTCACAGATTGCTCTTCCACACCTACTTCCTCACCATCAGGAGAAATAATAGTAATCACCATATTTGCTTCCGCACTTTCAGTTTTCTCATTCAGCACATCTACCTCTATTGCCAATATTGCCTCATCATCTGTTACTTTCACAGTACGCACAGCAACTCCCCATTCATCCAAATGAACAGGATCGGTCTTAATTAACCATACATGCCGGTAAATGCCTGAACCGGCATACCAACGAGAATTTTTCCCCTCATTCGTTACCTTTACAGCAATAGTGTTCACTTCACCTGCCGGATGGCAATACGAAGTGATATCACATTTAAAGGATGAATATCCATACGCATTGAATTTCACTTTCTGTCCATTCACCCACACTTCGGACTGCGCATAAACTCCCTCAAAATAAAGGGAATGAAGCTTGTGAGCATCTTTACGGTCAATAATAAATGATTTTCTATACCACCCTTCACCACCTACGGTTTGTCCGGTAGCAAAACCTCCAATACTTTCCTTAGAAAAGGGTCCTACTGATAAACCTTCTGAATCGGGAAGAGGTTCTGCGCTCCAGTCATGTGGTAGATTTAACACTCGCCATTCCGAATCATCACAAGACTCTTTTGCTGCATCTTTTATTTGACCGAGATGGAATTTCCAGCCCTGATCAAACTTAATCTTTCGTACGGAACAATCCATACTCTGACTGCATGCTGTAACAATCAACGAGTTTACAATGACAAATACATATCGTTTTACTAATGCTTTCAACTTCATATTATCTCCTATTTTCGTTAGACCTACTCCTTATATATAACAAAGAGAAGATAGATAAAAGGTAAATTTTATCCGATTTTGATAGAATCTAGGGATACTCTTCATTATCCGCCAATATCCACTTTTCTATTGTAGATGTCTTTATTTACTCCTCTGATTTATAATAATATTAGCCACTGGAAGTCCTTGTACTTTTGCTGTTACAATAACTTTACCAGACGTTTTACCAGAACGCACCACCAACAGGTTGCTTCCACGCCACGTCTTCCGACTACTAGCAACGAAACCTTCTACACTCATAGGATTGGCATTACCTACTCCCTCAATCGTAGCATCCCCTTCTATAAAAAATTCCACCAATTCTTCAGCCAACTGATTCCTAATGCCTTTACTATCTACCAATTCTAATGTAATATAGCTTAGATCATTACCATCAGCTACGATTTCCGTTCTGTCTGCAGATAATCTGATTTTTTCAACCTTACCGGCACTTTCCAATGCTGCAGTGCCCACCTCATTGCCTTTATTATAACTCACGGCTTTCAATATTCCATGAACATAAGGTACTTCCCAAACAAGCGTATTTTTCTTATCGACAGTATTTTCTTGTTTGCCTAAAGATTCTCCATTCAAGAACAATTCAATCTGTTCACAATTGGAGTATACAGATACTGTCATCTTTTTTCCTTCATATCCCGGAAAATTCCAATGATCCACAACGTCCGGAAAATCCCATACACTCCACTCCGCCTTATCCGGATTCAAAGGGAAAGAGGGAACAGGAGGCGTCACAACAATATGGGATACCGGTGCCTCACTCCATAACGTTTCGCGCAAATAGGATTGGGGACGACGTTCGCCCGAAAGATTCAAATCGCCGCAATTAGCATGATTCCAAGGGAAAATACGTTTATCAAGCGGATACCCACCCCAGCCGATACTTGCCTCACCAATATAATCAAAAGCAGTCCAGATAAAATCACCGATCACCCATGAATGATTTTCTACCCCTTTCCAATAATCATAAGCCTGGGATGCGTAGGATTCCGAGGCATAGATAATTCGGTCCGGGTGACGTTTGGCATCCAATTCATAACGATTTAAACAGTAATTATAACCACAAACATCCAAGGGGAGCAGAAAATCATCCGTTGCATCAACAATAGAGTTGACTCCCGCCGTAACAGGACGAGTTGTATCAAGTGCCTTCACAAAACCTGTCAATTCCCTGCATACCTCTACTACTTCAGTAGTTTCTTTGTTTTTGATTTCATTACCAATACTCCACATAATGACACAAGGGTGATTTCTATCACGTGCAACCATGCTATACAGATCTTCTTTCCATAACTTATCAAAATACTGTCCATAATCATCCTTGTAATGACCTTGTCGCCACATATCAAAAGCCTCATCTATCACCAACATACCTAAACGGTCGCAGGCATTAAGCAAAGCAGTTGAAGGAGGATTATGGGACAAGCGTAGCGCATTGAAACCAGCCGCCTTCAATAATTCAATTTTCCTTTCCTCTGCCCGATCAAAAGCCTTTGCACCCAAAGGGCCATTGTCATGATGAATACATCCACCTTTTAATTTCATGGATTTACCATTCAGATGGAAACCATTCTCTGCACTAAATGCAATATTTCGTATACCTATTGAAATACATTCCTCATCTATTATCTTATTGTCTTTCAGAAGACGGTTTACAACTTTATATAAGTAAGGATTGTCTGTAGACCATAATTGCGGAGAAGTCACTTCTAATATATGGTTAATTTCTGTTTTTTCTTGATTATCCAATGTTACCAGTTGCTCCTTCCAAGCTACAGTACGGTTCTCCTTATCTACAATCTGTGTTTCCAAAATCACTTTTCCAGTTACTTTCTCTGTATTTGCTAGAACGCTCTGTACATGTACCTCTGCTTTATTGGTTGTGGCAACAGGTGTGGTGATAAACGTCCCCCAAGTCTCAAAATGAAGCGGATTGGTTATTTTCAAAGAAGTATGCCTATAGATTCCCGAACCTGTATACCAACGGCAGTTCAGACCTTCATTCTTTACGCGAACAGCTATCAGGTTTTTTTCTCCAAATCGCACATAATCTGTTATATCCAGCTCAAATGCAGTATATCCATAAACATGATTGGCTACATGGCGATCATTCACCCAAATATCTGCATTCATATAAATTCCATCGAAAGCAACAACTATACATTTCCCTTTCTCAGCTGTATCCACATAGAAATGCTTCCTATACCAGCCAGTTCCACCGACAGTAAAACCTCCCGAAACCTCAGTGATAGCATCAGCAGTAAAAGGAGAGTTTGTTCCGGGAATATTTTCAATACTCCAATCGTGGGGAAGATTCACCAGACGCCATTGTGAATCGTCTAAATCTGATCTCTCACCTTCAATAATATCTCCACGATGGAACAACCACCCTTCATCGAAAGATTGTTCTCGAGGGGTGGGCTTCTTTTCACTGCAACTACTCAATTCCAACGTTATTAACAAAAGCAATAGGCTGTATATACTTCTCATATCATTACATTTAGCAGAGCAAAGGCTGGCCTTCAGACAAGATTTTCATCCGACCAGCCTCTTTCTGGAATTTATTTCAATTATTTACCACCCCATTCTGGTGCCTGAACCAAAGCCCTATTATTATCTAGCTCTGATTGAGGAATAGGCCATACATATCCCTTTGATGAATCAAAGACATGAGAACCTGCTCCACCGTCTGCCCGACATCTTTCGTATGCTCTATCCATTTCTTTCCAACGCATAAGGTCAAAATAGCGGGTACCTTCTAAAGCCAACTCCACCCTTCTTTCATGTTTCACCACATCGAGCAATTGGTCATAAGAGAGGTTGGAACCTTCAGCATCTTCCACCTTCGGCATCATCACATCGGCACGCTGACGCACCTGGTTCACCAGTGACATTATTTCGTCTTTACCCGTATTTTGCTTAGCCAAAGCTTCTGCGCGCATCAATAGCACATCAGCATAGCGAATGACATACATATCCTGATTATCAGCAGTCCATGTAGTAGGTTGATTTTGATATTTACGCATGAACAATTGGAATGGACTGTTCCAGGACCACCATGCATCACTAACTTTACCATCATACGTATCACCATTCTTCGTCATCAGTGTATATGTCAAACGTGGATCGCGAGTTGAATCATCATTCGGATCATAGATTTCCGAAGAAGTAATGGGTTTGCCATCTTTGCAATAAAAATCGTTTGCCAAATTCGGATAAGGCAACTGCCACTCCATCGGATAACCATAATTATAAGCTAAAAAACCACCTTCACCATTTTGTTGATCAGTATTTTTAAAGCGAATGGCAAATACTATTTCTTTGCTGGCACCACCAGCTTCTGTAAACAACGTACTGTAATTGGGATCTATTATATAGCCTAAACTCATGACCTGCGCAGCAGCATCTGCAGCCTCCTTATACATTTCGTTATACAAGTATACACGAGTCAATAGACCTAGTGCAGCACCTCTAGTAGCGCGTCCTCTATCAGCAGTAACAGGTAACATCCCCTCGGCAGTAATATCTTTCAGATCTTTGACTATATCAGCTATAATTTCTGATTTCGGCGACTTAGGCACTTGGCTTGTTTCAGTAGTCAACACATTAAAAACTTTGGGAACATCGCGATATAAGCTAGTCAGATGATTGTAAAACAAGGCTCTAATGAATTTGGCTTCACAAACAATCCTTGTACCAGCCTCCTCACTTATTTTACCAGCTTCCAACATTTGTGGTACTTTCTCAATAACATTATTGCATCGCGCAATACCTGTGTAAGAAGCATTCCATACTGCTTTGGTAACAGCAGACGTAGGACTCATGGTGTTATTAGTAATAACATCGGGTCCAACCCACGGAATCCAAGCAAAATAACCATTATCCGTAGCAAATTCCAGTTCGCGCAAACTACAAGTCTTGTCCCCCGGCCAACAGAATCCCAAACTGCCTTCACTCTGCAAAGCATCATAACAACCGACTAATGCCTTAGTTGCATCAGCTTCTGTATTCCAAAAATTACCATTGGACAACTCTGACAAAGATTCACGGTCCAAGAAGTCTGAACAAGAAAAAAGAGAGAAAGCCAATGAGAAAATAACTGAATAATATATTTTTTTCATGATTCTTTTATTTTAAATTATAATGTGATGTTTAATCCTACAGAGAACGTCTTGGCATTAGGATAAGCGTGACCACGAGTATCAGTACCATACTTTTCTGGATCATAATCATCAATACCAGTAATAGTCAGAATATTCTGTGCAGAAACATATATTCTCAGACGTTCCAGTTTTGCTTTACGAATCCATTCTTGCTTGAAAGAATAGCCCAATTCAATGTTTTTTAAACGTAGGTAAGAAGCATCTTTCAACCAAAATGAAGAAGGTTGACTATTATAATCACCATTACCTAAACGTGGGAAATTTCCGTTAGGATTAGCACTCTCAGAGTAACGATCTAAAAATACTGTTGTAACATTACCCGAAATAGTAGGATAATCCATTACGACACGATCTACACCAGCCACTCCCTGAAAAAAAGCAGAAAAATCAAATCCTTTATAAGCAGCATTTAAACCAAAACCATAAGTAAAATCAGGAAATGGATTACCGATTACTGTACGATCATTAGTATCCACCACTCCATCCGGTTTGCCTTCTGGGCCACTAATATCCTTGTAACGAATATCACCCAGCTTCAGGGCACCGCCACCAACAGAATTCTTTTCATTGGCTTCATCCACATCTTCTTGTGTACGATACAATCCATCAGCTACATAGCCATAATAAGAATTGATAGGATGTCCTTCCAAATTAATAGACCAATCTGTAATCCAAGAATCTTTACCATGTAAGTCAAGAATCTCATTTTTCACTTTACTGAAATTAACATTTGCACCAAATGTCCAATCTCCCCATTGATCATTATAACCTAAAGCAAACTCCCAGCCCTCATTTTTTACTGATGCAGCATTAACATAAGGTTCCGTAGAAATACCTACAATTCCAGGAATAGGCAATTGCAACAAGATATCAGAGGTTTTTTTATAAAAATAATCGGCAGTAAGGGTAATTTTATTATTCAGAAAAGCAGCATCTATACCTACATCCGTAGTAGCAGTTGTTTCCCATTTTATATCAGGGTTCGCTAATGAGGAAATAGCTACACCTTGAGTTTTATTATCTCCCCATACATAATTATTACCTAAACCAATATATTGTGCAAATGGATAGTAACCAATTTCCTGATTACCCAATTCTCCCCAACTAGCTCTCAATTTCAATTGACTAATAAAGTTATATTTTTCCATGAAGGCTTCTTGAGCAATATTCCAGCCCACAGACACAGAAGGGAAATAACCAACACGATTCTTCTTTGGGATTCTAGAAGACTCATCACGACGAAGATTAAACTCTAACAGATAGCGATCTTTGTAATTGTAATTCACACGACCAAAAAAAGATCTTAAGGCAGCTTCAGCAGCATCTCCTTTGGCAGAAGTGCTTAAAGCACCATTCAATACAGAAATATTATCACTTGGAAGATCCTCGCCTGTTGCTGTAGTAGAACGGAAATTATTATATTGATTGGATTGCCCCAATAAGAAGTTGAATGCATGTCCACTCACATCAAAATGATAAGTTATAAGATTTTCATTGATCCACTGAGTTTCAGAATAATAAGCATCTGTTAGATAATTTTTACCACTTCCTCCTACAGGATTACCATACGAGTCCAATGGGATATAAGCAGGTTCAGCAGCAATACTGTTCCATTGGTTATATTGATAAGCAAAACTCGTTTTTATAGATAGGTTCTTAATTGGCTCAATTTCTAAGAAAGCCTTACCATCAAAGCGACTGTACTTCTTCTTTGAAGTAATTGTAGTGGCATATGCCGGATTCTTAATGGCCTGCATTTTGTCGTTACCATCTACAAATCCCCAATCACCATTACTATATTTATAAGGCACCGAAGGACGGGAATGCCATTTCATCTGTTCGAATACATAGTAAGTACCAATGGTCGGCTCCTCTACTTCTTCGTGGTTACCAGAAACATTCAGTCCTAAAGTGATTATATCAATGAATTTGCTGTCAGCATTCAAACGAAAATTAAAACGGTCAGTACTTGTACCTTCCATGATACCATCCTGTCCCATATATCCTACCGACCCCATATAATGAGAAGTTGCATTTCCACCCGACATAGACAAATGATGTGTCTGTATAGGAGCAGAACGGAATATTTTATCCGACCAACGAGTATTAGCAAATAAATCAGGGTTAGATCCATCTTTCATTTGCTGAATCATTTCGGGAGTAAAATTCGTAGTTACATCTCCCATAGCTTCATTCTGCTCATTATAAAGAGTTGCCCAATCCCATGAATTAATATAGGTAGGTAGAACCGTAGCTTTCTGAATGCCGTAAGATCCACTATAAGATAAAGTTTTTTGGTCCGTATGTCCACGTTTCGTTGTTACCAAGACTACACCGTTGGCTGCACGTACACCATATATAGAAGCGGAAGCTGCATCTTTCAAAACCGAAACATTTTCAATATCATTCGGAGATACACTATTTAAACTTCCTTCCACACCATCAATCAACACCATAGGATTACTGTCACCAAAAGTGTTTATACCGCGGATACGGATTTCCACATCTCCCTCAGCACCGGGTTGTGCAGAGAAAGAACTCACGGTAACGCCACTCATTCGTCCTTGCAGCAAACTGGAAGTATTGGATACCGGTATGTCTTTAATATCATTGACTTTTACAGAAGATACTGCTCCCGTCAGATTGGCTTTTTTCTGTGTACCATAGGCCACAACCACAACTTCATCGATCAATTCCGAGCTTTCTTTTAATACAATATTAATTTGTTGGTTTGCCCGGACTATTTTCATGACTTGCGTCTCATAACCTATATAAGAAATTACAAGATTTTGTCCGACTGATGCCTGAATAGAGAAATGTCCGTCTACATCTGTAATCAGACCATTCGTAGTACCTTCTACTACTACAGAGGCTCCAATTATCGCTTCACCGGCAGCATCCTTCACAGAACCTTTTACTGTTACAGCCTGTTGTGTAATGGCTGATGTTGAAGAACCGAGATCTTTTTCTGTTGATGCATAAGAGAGAGTTACTCCACCAAGGAATAACAATCCGAAGATGATTCGTCTTTGCAAAACATGTTGTTTATTCATAATATTTTAAATTAAAAAGTTACTGATGTAAAAGTCTCTGTTTCTTTATAAACAGGATAACAGAAAAGCGCAAAAGAATAACAAATTCCTGTATCCACTATCAAAAACAGGAATTTGTTATCAATCGGCACGATTCTTTTATTTTTAAGCGTCTTCAAAAAGAAGGGGATCGCTTATTTTTTCCTACTTTTGATTATTGAATTTTAATCAGTATGCTATGACTAAAATAAGATTTATTTTATACTCTTTCTTATTGTTTCTCCTTTGTGGATGTAGCCTTTCAAATATAACTAATGCTGATAAGGTCCGATTGATTTTAGATACGGACTTGGGACCTGACTACGATGACGTGGGTGCCATGGCAGTGATGCATGCATTAGCAGACAGTGGATATGTAGATATACTGGCTACTATATCGTCTAATAAGTCCGAATTAACAATTCCTTGCATTGAAATCATTAATACATACTTCAAACGACCTGATATTTCTCTTGGTGTTGCTAAAGGAGAAAGTGCTGTCACATTGGAATGCCCGCACAACAAGAAATGGACTGAAGTTTTGCCTCAGAAATATACCCACCGAATAGCAAAATCATCAGATGCCCCCGATGCTGTTAAGGTATATCGATCTATTTTATGCACGCAACCAGATAATAGTGTCACAATCTGCACCATCGGAGCTTTCTCCAACCTAAAAGAACTGCTACAATCAAAAGGAGACGAATTTTCACCGGAAACAGGAGTAGAACTTGTACGCAGAAAGGTTAAACAGTTGGTTTCCATGGCAGGAGTATTCCCCGAAGGACGAGAATATAATATATATTGTGACGCTTCCTCCTCTTCTTTCGTTGTGAGCCATTGGCCTACAGACATTATCTTCTGTGGATTCGAGATTGGCTACAACATAATAACCGGTCGCCGGGTTAGCCGGATGCCTGTAGAAAATCACCCTATAAAAGATGTGTTTTTACTATGCATGTCGCAGGGAGAGCCACAAGGTAGATGGAGTTGGGATCAGGCAACCGTTTGGGTAGCTATAAAAGGCTATACGCCTTATTATATCAGTGAACGGGGAGTTATATCTGTAGACTCTGAAGGTAATAATACGTGGAGAACTACAAGAACAGGAAAGCATATCCGTTTAATAGAGTCTTTACCTGCAAAAGAAATGGAGGATTTACTCGAACAATATATGATGCATTGTCCTAAACATTAAAATTATGAGAAAGTTATTATTTATATTCGCACTCTTTTTAGCTTCCACTGCCGGAGCACAGAAGTTATTGCCTGTCTCTTATACACA
>ERZ1504265.207-NODE-207-length-29034-cov-3.984886_pt1 | contig 29034 bp, 19 predicted proteins | sample MGYA00575507_ERZ1504265 | MGnify/ENA primary metagenome ERZ1504265 (study PRJEB39906, sample SAMEA3182091) | gut metagenome | biome: human; feature: gut; material: Stool; isolation source: human stools | place: Canada | collected 2013-03-11 ... | reverse complement strand
AGATAACCGATATAGCTCTCAATCCCCATTGAGCCGTTCACACCCTCAGGGTCGAGCATGAGCCTTTCCTCAAGCTCCGCATATTTATTTCTTATGCGTGCCGCCTCAGTAAGCTTCTTTTCCCTCTCAAAAAGCTGTGCCTGCTTATCCGTGTCCGCCTTAATCTTTTTTAACGCAGAGAAAATATCCCCCGACGAAAATATAAGCTCCGTCGCAGGGTAGAAGAACACCTCGTCCACGTTCTCTATTGAGCGCTGGCTCTGTGCGTCATAGCTCTTTATCGAATCAATCTCATCACCCCACAGCTCCATTCTGTACGGTGTCTCCTCAGTGAAAGGAAACACATCCACGATACCGCCGCGCACGGCGAACTGTCCCGGGCTCTCCGCCTGGGCACACCTCTCATAGCCGAGCTTCACAAGCTTTTTCTCATACTCCGTGAGATTAATCTCCGCGCCGACCTCAAGATGTATCAGATTATTTTCAATATATTCAAGCGGAAGGAGCTTGTCAATGCAGCCGTCGATGGTGGTAATCACAGTAAGAGCTGTCTCCCTGTGTTCTCCGTCCTTTTCCTGCTTCTGCGCCTTCCTCTGATCCGCAATATGCTTTACCGCATTGATACGCTCCTTCACAATAAGGTTTCCGTGTATGTCCGCATTGTAAAAAATAAAGTCCTTTGCAGGATAGTACACTACATTTCTGTCAAAGAAACGATACTCCTCATAGAGCTGCCTTGCACGAATCTCATTGTGCGTGATGATAAGCCTGAACGGTGTATCGCACACGCCAAAAACAAGGTGTGCCTTCTGCTGCTCAACACACCCTGTCACCAAAACCGCCTTACCCGATTTACTTAAATCTCTCTTCATATCCTCAAAGACCGCAAGGTGCTTTAACGGATATACAAAACTATTCATGCCGGAAATCCTTTCTGATAATTTTTATGCCCTTTAACTATTTACCATAAATTTTTATCATCTATGCAATCACCAGATTATGAGCTTCGTTTTCAGGCTCGTCAAAATGGCAAATTGCTTATCTTATATTTTAATGATGTTGGGGGCAAAACATGTGCTATAAACTTAGCATGTATAACGTATTATATTTATGCATATCACGACTTTTGGAAGAAGCTTAGATGTTCTTAGAACATCTTGCTTCGTACAACGGAGCTGATATGCATAAATATAATACGTTATACACTCGTAAATTAAGTTGGCATGTTTTGACCCCAACATCATTTTAATTACACAATAAAGCCTGTAACAGGTTTATTATTTTTTGCTTATGGCCAGCTGATTTCAGCCATTATACCTGTTCATTGCCTCCGCACAGCCCTCATTCATAATACATGTGATTGCCGCTGCCGCTGTCCTGAAATGGCTCTTTGCAAGCTCCTCATCATCCTTGCTGAATCTTCCAAGGACATGGTCAACAAGGTCACTTCCCTTCGGCTTGTCTCCGACACCGAACTTCACGCGTGCGAACTCATCTGTCCCAAGCTGTGCAATAATATTTTTTATTCCGTTGTGTCCTCCGGCACTTCCCTTCGGGCGCACACGCAGCTTACCAACACCAAGGCTTATATCATCATACACCACTATGAAATGGTCAATGCTCTCCTTGTAATAGTCGATAACCGCTCTTATGCACTCACCGCTTAAGTTCATAAAGGTCTGCGGCTTTACAAGAATAACCTTCTGACCTTCTATAACACCCTTTCCGATAAGTCCCTTGTGCTTACTCTCACTTATGCTTATATTATATTCCTCCGCAAGCTCATCAATTACACGAAAGCCTATATTATGACGGGTAAGCTCATATTCACTCCCCGGGTTTCCAAGTCCTGCTATTATATACATACTTATTCAATCTCCATTTCATTTATTTTGTGGGACACCGGGACCAGACCCCTGTCCCGGCAGCGGGACAGGGGTCTGGTCCCGTGTCCCAATCACCACCCGATAAAATGTATCGCAACCGGCATGGCGATAAGTCCTATAATTGTCCCCGATATTACCCCGAACAGCACATCCGACGGAAAATGCACATATAGATATATCCGCGAAAATGCAATGAGCGATGCCCATATAAGTGCTGCCGCCCCCCACCATGGATTCATGCGGAAAATCACCACAACACATGCGAAGGATGACGCCGAATGACCGGATGGCAGTGACGAACCGAGCGGTCTTCTTATAAGAAGGTCTACCGTCTCATCCAGATCGCATGGTCTGTCCTTGGTGAAAATTCCCTTTATAATAAAGTTGGCAATGAACGCAACCGCAGCAATAACGCATATCAGCACCATTGCCTGATGGTGCATATTTTTTACAATATACAGATACAGCGCCACAAACAGCCATATCATTCCACCATTTCCGGACTTCGTTATAAGAATCATGAGCTTATCGAGCCTGTCCGTCCGAAACTGCTGTATTTTCGCAATCATGCGGTCATCAATTCCACGCCTTAATTCCTTCTGTTTTTTTAATTCTTCCTCCCAGTCCAGCCCCTTGTAATGCTCTCTGGTCTTCCTAAGCACCGACATTTCCTATTCCTTTCCCGCTGTCACACGCCGCGTTCCGCAGTCACCTAAATATACAGCCGTATAAATTTTAGCATAGTTTACCCTTTTTCACAAGAAAATCACAATTTTCTCTTAATCTGATAGTAACTATTCAGAGCCAGGGCAATTTTCATAAATCTGCGAAGCATGCCTGCATGAATGAGCAAATTTATGAAAATTTCTTTGGCGAAGTAACCACATGGGCAAAAAGTAAGCTCTGAAAGAACGGTTTTGCGAATGGGGTTCTGAATAGTTCTGATTTTTAATGTGCCTGTCAAAATTTTCCTTGCAGTATGCATACCTATCATGTATAATAACCTAAAATTGCGTCATTTCATGCTGGCGCAGTTTAATATTATAATATTATAAAAAGGAGTGATTTTTTTAATGGCCCCCGGGGACATAGTACAGATTTTTATTGTTATCATTTTACTTTTGCTCTCTGCATTCTTCTCTTCAGCAGAGACCGCACTTACGACGGTGAACCGCGTGAGAATGCGTACGCTTGCCGATGACGGCAACAAAAAGGCTCAAAGAGTCCTTGACATAACTGACAACAAGGCAAAGATGTTATCCGCCATACTTATCGGAAACAATGTGGTGAATCTATCTGCCTCCTCACTTTTGACAACGCTTGCGACCAATCTTTTCGGCTCACAGTGGATTGCGCTGTCAACCGGTGTACTCACATTCTTAATACTTATTTTTGGTGAGATTTCACCTAAGACCTTCTCCACCTTCAAGGCAGAGAAGATTTCTCTTGCCTATAGCGGAATAATATCGGGACTCATGTGGATACTCACACCTGTGATTTTCATTGTGAACAAATTTGCGATGGGCTTCCTGCTCCTGCTGGGTGTTGATTCGCGCGAGAAGGGACAGTCCTTCACCGAGGACGAGCTTAGAACCATAGTTGATGTAAGCCATGAGGAAGGCGTGCTTGAGCATGAAGAGCATGAAATGATTAACAACGTATTTGATTTTGGCAATTCGAGGGCAAGGGATGTCATGATTCAGCGAATCGACATGACCTGTGCCTCCATAGACAGCACCTATGACGAGATTATTGATATATTCCGCGCCGAGAAGTATACAAGACTTCCTATCTACAAGGATTCCATCGACAATGTAATCGGAATTATCAATGTAAAAGACCTTCTTTTATACTCGCCCGGTGATGATTTCCATGTATCAGAGATTTTGCGCGAACCGTACTATACTTATGAGTTCAAAAAGACTTCCGAGCTCATGGAGGAATTAAAAAAGACCTCTAACAATATAACAATCGTTCTCGATGAATACGGCTCAACCGTCGGTATGATTACCCTCGAGGATCTTCTTGAGGAAATTGTCGGTGAGATAAGGGATGAGTATGACGAGGACGAAGAAGACTGTATCACCAAGATAAATGACAATGAGTATCAATTGAATGGTATGACCAAGCTTGACGATCTGAATGAGCTTCTTGATACGGATTATGAATCAGAGGACTATGACTCAGTCAGCGGTCTTGTGATAGATAAGCTTGAACGCCTCCCGCATGATGGTGATGAGGTGGAGCTTGATAATGCACGTATCGTGGTCGACCACATCGAGAAGAACAGAATTGATAAGATGCACCTGTATATCACACCAAAGGATGAGACTTCCGCAGAGGATGAACAGAAATAACATCATCCGGTACGAACTTCACAGTTGATAATCCTCCGCCAATAATTTAAAATACAGAAAGAAAAATTCATCACGGAGGTAAACAAATGTTAAAAGAATTTAGGTGCCCTTTCTGTACAGGTGACATCGCCAAATAATTATTTTACGGCAGGAATGCAGCGGCATTTCTGCCGTAAGTCTATGTCATCTAAGGTGAACTTCATATCTGCAATAAATAAAGCAGGAAATGCATTGATATGCTCCCTGTCCACTTGACAGGGAGCATATATAACGCATTTCCTGCTTTTCTACCTAAATCATTCCCCTGAAATTTTCCCTCTTCATCGATGTGGCTTACTGATTACTTTACTTCCCCCAACCATTAAATATCTGTGCAAGCGGTGAATCTGCTGACAGCACAACCGTCTTGTTCTTACCAACCATCGATACCTTCAGTGCGTCAAGACTTCTCACAAACTCATAGAACTCTGTACGGCTCTCATCCCCATAAGCCTCCGACAGTATTCTCATGTACTCCGCTTCACCTTCAGCGACAAGAATCTCCGCTTTCATCTGTGCCTCTGAAAGCATGACGGTCACTTCCTTGTCCGTTGAGTTGCGGATAACCTGTGCCTCTGCCTGTCCTTCCGCTGTATATGTCGCAGCTATATTATCACGCTCAGAAATCATACGCTCATATACCGCTGTCTTATTATCGCTTGGGAGGTCAAGTCTCTTATTCTCAACTGTAATAATCTCTATTCCATACTGTGCCATTGTAGCACCTATGTTAACCTCTATCGATTCCGCAAGCTCTCCGTCCCTTGCCTTTATGACTTCATCCTGTGTCATTGAGCTTATCGTATTCTTGGTTGCATTGAAAACCACGGTATCAATACGGCTCTCTGCGTTTGCTATCGAACCATTGAGTGTCTGTGCAAACTTGAGCGGATCCGTTATTCTCCACAGTACATAGCTGTCTGTTATCATTGTCTTTTTGTCGGATGTGATTACCTCGGACTCAGCTATGTCATATAATAATATTTCCTTCGGAAGTGTGTCCGCAGTCTCCACAAACGGAATCTTAAAACATATTCCGGACGTAGTCTGTACTCTGTCTACTTTTCCGAATCTCTTCACAAGCTTGAACTCATCCTGATTTACCACCTCTATGGATGAACCAAGCGTTATAAGTGCAACGACCGCAATAATTATAATCGCAATTTTTGATTTCTTCATAATCTATTCTCTCTTTCTGCCATGTGGCAAATTCCTTAGCCTTTTAGCTAATCAGCTCTTTTGCTATATTAACACTACTTACTTGTCAATCCAAAAACAGCTTTAGTTATCGGACTGTGAGCTGTAAGAGGTGCTTCCGTTACCTGCTGTATCGCCGGTAAATGAATCTAAAGGAAGAACCGTCTGCGTACCGTCATTTCCCACGATTATAACCTTGAGCTCAGGGAGCACATCCTCCATAGCCTCATAGAACATACGAAGCTTGGTTACTGTAGGATTCTTGACATACTCCTCATACATCGAATTGAAGCGTGCGACCTGCGCTGTAGCTTCATTTATTCTCTGCTCCTTCTGTGCTTCCGCATTCTTTATGATGCCGTCCGCCTGTGCCTGTGCCTCAGGTACCTGCTCATTACGGTACTTATTCGCATTGTTGAGTGCTGTCTCTTTTCCCTGCTTTGCAGTCTCAACAGCCTTGAACGCCTCCATTACCTCTGCCGTAGGCGGCTCTGAGTCCTGAATCGTTATATTGACAAGTGCTATTCCTAAATCCTGCTCCTCAAGCTTTCCCACAATAAGCTGCTTGATATTAGACTGAATTTCCGACTTTCCGGTTGTGAGGACGCTGTCAACATCATAGCTTGCCACCACCGAACGGATACAGCCCTGTGCAATATTTTTTAATATAAGCTCCGGGCTCTGCGAATTATATATCGCCTTCACCGGATCCGTCACCTTGTACTCCACGAAGAAGTCAACATTTACAAAATTGTAATCTGAAGTAATCATAAGTGACTCATCTGTGTCAAGCACATATCCATCATCACCTGTGTTATATCCCATCGTAAAGCCGTGGATTGTTGTGTCAACCTTGATTACCTTCTGTATAAAAGGTATCTTAAAGTGAAGACCTGAATCCGTGACTGACTGCGGCTTACCAAGTGTGACTAACACCGCCTGCTCCTGTTCGTTAATCTGGTACGTAGAGTTGAAGGCAAATATTACAACAACAACTGCAAGCACTACAAGCCAGCCGAATCTTCTGAGCCATTTGCCGGACTGCTTGGCAGCCCTCTTAAACTCCTCCTCGTCATAGATAAAATCATTGTTTTTACTCATACTGTTCTCCCTTTCCATGTGCTCCGGTTAAGTCAAGCCGATATTCACAATCCACCCGGCCTCTTACCCGTAACTCTTGTAAAAAATTCCTGTTCCCGAAATACATACCCAGGGGATATAAAAAAAGACCTTTGCTACGGAACTCCATAACAAAAGTCTTGCCATTCACTCATAACATCCGAATCCATAACCGCGGTATAATGGATTGTTCTGACGGAAATTATAACATCTTTACGATGCCAGCTACTCCCTTTTGGGTATATCAAGATATTAGCACAGTTCTATTGTTGTGTCAATATATTTTGCTATTTTTTTAACAAACATTTCTGTCCACCTGCAGGCAGCATATTCGCAGCTGAATCTGCAATTACAGCTTTTAAGTATAAAAAGATAATTTTTCTGTAATATCATGTTTTTGTCTTCAAAAAAATAATTTTTCGGTGGATTTTTGTTACCCAGTTATTATAATATATATTGTCTTACATAACCTATAACAATGATGTCTGGGTTAAAACATGCTCTATAAGCTTAGCGTGTATAACGAATTATATTAGATGAGGTACACTTATGTTTACAAAGAAACAACTCTGGGCTCTGCTCATCCCTCTTATGATTGAGCAGATACTTAACTCCCTTATGGGAACCGCCGACACGATGATGGTGAGCAATGTAGGCTCAGCGGCAATCTCCGCTGTGTCGCTTGTGGATTCAATCAACACACTTATCCTTAATATATTCTCCGCTCTTGCCACAGGAGGAGCGATAGTGTGTTCCCAATATATCGGAAAACAGAGAATCGACCGCGCAAATGCCGCAGGAAGACAGCTTGTTTTGTCCATGTTTGCGATATCCACTGTGATATCGGCTGTGTGCGTCATATTCCGCAGACCGCTCCTTTCACTTGTCTTTGGAAGGGTTGACGCCGATGTAATGGAAAATGCGCTTATTTATATGCTTATAACCGGACTTTCCTTCCCATTCATAGGTCTTTATAACGCCTCAGCGGCGCTGTTCCGCTCATCCGGGAACTCGAGGCTTCCTATGACGGTATCGATGATTTCCAACTGTATAAATATTGTCGGAAATTCCATATTTATATTTGTACTTAAAATGGGGGTTGCCGGTGCCGCCCTGTCGACATTGTTATCCAGAGTATTCTGCGCCGTTGTCATCATGTATTATCAGACAAAGCCGACGCAGACTATATGCATCAATAACTATTTTTCAATACGACCCGACTTTCCAATGGTCAAGATGATACTTACCTTCGGTATCCCTACCGGAATAGAAAACGGAATGTTCCAGTTCGGTAAGCTTGCCATACAGTCAACCGTCTCCACGCTCGGCACAACTGCCATAGCCGCACAGGCAATGACCTCTGTGCTTGAGGGCTTCAGCAGCATGGCTGGTGTCGGTATCGGTCTTGGAATGGTAACCATTGTCGGGCAGTGTATCGGTGCCGGCAGAAGAGATGAGGCAAAGCGCTACATCCTCAAGCTCACATGGTATGGTGAGGTATCTATTATCATATCCTGTATCATTCTGTATATTGCCTGTGACCTCATAACCTCCCTCGGCGGAATGGAACCTGAGGCAGCCGTAATGTGCAAGGAGATGGTGCTTGCCATCACTATCTGTAAGCCTATCGCATGGGCATTCTCATTCATGCCGGGCTATGGTATGCGCGCCGCCGGGGATGTGAAGTTCTCCATGGTAACCTCATCCATAACGATGTGGACCTGCCGTGTATTCCTCACAGTGGTACTCATCCGCTTCTTCGGCTGGGGTCCTATGGCAGTATGGGTTGGTATGTTCACCGACTGGACGGCAAGAAGCATCTGCTTCGCGACAAGATTCTTCACCGGCGGATGGCTGAAAAAGAAGGCAGTGTAACCGCCTACGCCGGGACAGGGGTCTGACACCGGTGTCCCACATGGTTGGGACACCGGTGTCAGACCCCTGTCCCGGAACTGTCAAATAAGCCCCATTACCTTCAACACGAATATCCATCCTGTGAGCGTCACGGATGACAGGAGCGTTGCCATAACCACTATGCTGGAGCTTAGCACCTCGTCATTACCCATATTCTTTGCCATTATGTAGCAGGTGACCGTGGTCGGTGAGCCGAGCATGACAAGAATTGCAACAAGTTCACTGCCACGGAAGCCGAACGCTATCGCAAACGGGAAAAATACGAGCGGCAGAAGCACCAGCTTTATAAAGGTGGCGATTGATGTGAGCTTAATCCTCTTAACCGCCTTCGCCCCCTCAAAGCCTGCGCCCACAACAAGAAGTGCTATGGGCGTTGCCGTCTGTGCTATGCTTATCACTGCCTTCAGCGGTATTGCCGGAATGCTTATCCCGAATATTGAGAACGGCAGTCCAAGGAATATTCCTATTATGATTGGATTCTTAACCACGTTAATGCAGGCCTTTTTAATATTGTAGCCTTTGCTATTTCTGACCCCTTTTATTACACCTGCTGAATCTGCCCTGTCTCTTATACACATCTCCGAGCCCTTTTTATGTATCTGATTTGATATATTATCGTCCGGCTTATTTTTTTCTGCCTCTTTCCCCATATCCGACGAAAACGTCAATATAATCACCGAGAGAATATTATATAAAGGCACCGCCGACACAATCATAAGCGGAGCCATCCCTGAATTGCCGTATATATTGTTGATAAATGCAATTCCCAGCACCGCCGCACTTCCGCGCGCGCTCGCCTGCGTGAACGCACCGACCTGCGTCTTATCCTTGATAAAAATATAGCTGAGTCCCCATATCGCAAGAAACATTATGGTTGTTGTTATCATACAGAATAAAACAAAGGCCAGATTCAAATCTGACCTTATGTCCGCGGTTGCGATGTCCTTAAACAGCAGTATGGGAAGTGCCACCTTAAATACATACTTATCCGCAACCTTATTAAATTCCTTAGTAAACAGACCAATCCGCATAAGGAACCAGCCCAGGACCATAATGAGAAATATAGGCACTGTTGCATTGAGACTGAAAATAAAATCTGCCATGATAATCCTCATTTCCTTAATTATTACTTAAGTAATTATTACTTAAGTAATTATTACTTAGGTAATTGCCGCAGATGGCTTACAGTGTAGCCGTAAATCTGTCAAATGCTGCCTGTCCCTTGACATCCCTCTTGAACACGCCCGCATCCTCGAGAACCTTCTTGAATACAATTCCAATCTCTTCCTTGAGAACTGCATCGACATTCTCAGCGTTGATTACAGGGTACTTAGGTCTGAACTCATCAACCCAGTCCGCATGCTTTTCTATCTTTTCGTTAGAGCGGATATCCTTGCCGTCCACGATATAATCCGAGAGAATCTCCATCTCCTCCTTGAGCCTTGATGGGAGAACCGCAAGTCCCATGACCTCAATAAGTCCAATGTTCTCCTTCTTAATATGATGGAGTTCATTGTGAGGGTGATAAAGACCAAACGGACACTCAGGTGTTGTTATATTGTTGCGGAGTGCAAGGTCAAGCTCATACATATCGCCGCGCTTTCTCGCGATAGGTGTGATTGTGTTGTGCGGCTCGCCGTCTGTCTCGGCAAACACATAAGCCTCCTCGTCCGTGTAGCCTCTCCATGCCTTCAGGATGTGGTCTGCAAGGTCGATGATTCTCTTCTCATCCGTACAGCTGAGACGTATTACCGATAACGGCCACTTTACTATTCCTGCCTTGACATCCTCATACCCCTTGACAGTGAACTCTCTCTCCACAGGTGCCTTAGCCATGGCAAACTCATAGTTGCCGCCCTGAAAATGGTCATGTGAGAGAATTGAGCCGCCGACAATCGGAAGGTCTGCATTTGAACCGATAAAATAGTGCGGGAACAGCTTTATAAAATCAAAAAGCTTGACAAATGTCGCTCTATCAACCTTCATCGGAACATGCTGTCCGTTGAAAACGATGCAATGCTCATTGTAATATACATAAGGAGAGTACTGGAAGCCCCACTGTCCGCCGTTTATCGTTATAGGTATGATTCTGTGGTTTTCCCTTGCCGGATGATTGGTGCGGCCTGCGTACCCCTCATTCTCGCGGCAGAGCTGGCACTTCGGATAACCGCTCTGCTTGGCAAGCTTTGCGGCGGCAATCGCCTTAGGATCCTTCTCCGGCTTGGACAGATTGATTGTGATATCAATATCGCCATACTCCGTCTTGGTCACCCACTTCATATCCTTGCACACACGGTATCTTCTTATATAATCCGAATCGCGGCTCAGCTTATAGTAATAATTCGTAGCTTCCTCAGGCGAAGCTGCATATTTCTCCTTAAATGTCTTTATAACCTGTGATGGTCTTGGCACAAGACAGTTCATAAGCCTTGTGTCAAATAAATCCCTGTACACAACACTATCCTCAATAAGTCCCTTCTCGACCGCATAGTCAAGAAGCTCTTTAAGGACAGGTTCAAGCTCCACCTTCTCATAGTTTTCTTCCGGTTCCTCATAATCATCAAGCTTTAAGACATCCAGAATAAGATTTGTCGAATAAATCTTCTCCTCCTCTGAAATCAAACCGGTTTCCATTCCGTATGTAACCAATTTTTTTATTGCCTCGTATACCATGGCACACACCTCCACGCCTGCAATTTTATATTAATTAAAACATTTTAATCTTTACAAATAGTAATGAAGAACTCGCTTTTGCGTGTTTTCTGATAGTTCAGCCGATTGAACTAATGTGAAATCGCAATACATCTTAGACTGTGTTTTTTACTGTCTTAACCCAGCCTTTTATCTGTGTCCTTCACTATGCCTTACCCAAAATCCTCTTAAGCTTCCTGACAACCTTCTTAAAAAAGCTCGGATAATATATGTCCTTCTGAACCGCTATGTCGTAATCTATATCACGTTCAACCTTATCCCTGAATTTAATCGGAAAATGATATGCACCTGCGTGCATTTCCTCTCCGGGTCCCTTGGTGTGGGTGGCATCCTCGCGGTTCATGCCGATATTATTGATAAGGTTAACATTCGGCACAACACACAGTCCATCGTTCTCCGCAAGACAGAGCATAAGCTGATAATCCCATGTATCAAGCCTGCCCTCATATATCAGGTCAAGCTCCTTCTCAACATAATCTGCCTTTGCATCCATAAACACCTTATGCATAAGACCCTCCGCCTTGCGCTGTGGCCAGTTCTTAAGAGTCACATCATACTTTTCCCATGTGCTTCTCCATGTGCCCCAGCCCCATATATAGTTGTCCGCTGTAAAAAGATAATCATAAGGCGTCTTATAATTCTCAAGCTTCTTGTGAGCGCCGACCATCATCACCTTCGGATCATTTCTGTAATGCTCAAGCATCTCCTGGCAGAATCTGAAAAAAGATATGTCAAGAAGCACGTCATCCTCAATGATGATTGCCTCCTCCTCATGCTCGAATACCCAGCTTATGCCTGAGGATACACGATTCTTGCAGCCCATGTTTTTCTCTGCATAGTTCCTGTGAACCTCACAGTCCCAGTCCACATGCGTGTCAAGGAACTCCCTGACAGCCGCCACCTTCTCGGCATCCCCCTCCTTGGCAGGTCTTGCCGCATCGCAGATAAGATATAATCTTGGCGGCTTAATCTCCCTGATTCGCTCAAATACAACCTGTGTTGTGTCAAGCCTGTTATACACAAAGAAGGCAATCGCTGTCTTCATCACAAAATCACTCACAATACACTCCTATCCATATTAAATACTTATTATGACAAAATACCTCTGCATAATGCGGAAAATTCTGCAATGCAGCGTATCCTGAACCCATTGAGAGTATAGATTCCCTGTCATAAACGCATAATCTAATATATTTAACTAATTCTCTATAAGCGCCTGCACTGCCATATCATGCACATATGTGTATGCATTCTTATGTATATACACGCTTATATATTCATGTAACTATCTATTAACATATATACATTTTCATATACATCAACATATATCTTTATCCCTTGCATGGTATACCTTAGAGTACTACCGGGCCACCGCCGATATCAGCGACATAGAAGTCTGCGGCATAGCCTATCGTATCCTTATACTCCTTACCAACCTTCTCAATGAAGTTATCGATGGCATCTGTCTTTACAATGCTTACTGTACATCCTCCGAATCCGGCACCTGTCATACGTGAACCGATGACACCCGGCTGCTTAAGTGCTGCTGCCACCAGAGTATCAAGCTCCTTGCCTGTGACCTCGTAATCCTCTCTCAATGATGTGTCGGAAGCAACCATAAGTCTTCCGAACTCCTCAATGTCTCCGGCTCTTAATGCCTTCACTGCCTTGATTGTTCTCTGGTTCTCATATACAGCATGCTTAGCGCGCTTCTGACGAACCTCACTCTTTATTGCAGACTTATAGCGTTCAAATGCCTCCTCAGTGAGGTCGCCAAGCGTCTTGATATCTATAACCTTCTGAAGCTCCTCAAGTGCCTCCTCACATTCAGCACGTCTTTCATTGTACTTAGAATCGCCCAAGCCCCTCTTCTTATTGCTGCATGCTATTACTATCTTGGCATTGTCAAGCTTAACCGGGGCATACTCATAAGAAAGGTTAGATGTGTCAAGGAAAATAGCGTGTCCCTCTTTACCCATCGCAATTGCAAACTGATCCATAATTCCGCAGTTGACCTTGTTAAACTTATTCTCAGCGAACTGGCTGATAAGTGCCATGTCTATAAAATCCGTACTAAAACCAAAGGTATCCTTGAGTACAAGTGCGGTGAGTACCTCTATGGATGCTGATGATGAAAGTCCTGAGCCATTAGGTATATTTCCCAGATAGCACATATCAAAGCCCTTGTCAAAATGGTAGCCCTTCTGCATATAAGCCCACATGACACCCTTCGGATAATTCGTCCAGTCTGCCGCCTTATCCCATACAAGGTCATCAAGCGACGTCTCTATAACCCCGAGCTTATCGAAGTTAGCTGAATAAAAGCGAAGCTTATTGTCATCCCTGCGTCTTACAGCAGCGTAGGTTCCCATTGTGAGTGCACATGGAAAAACATGACCTCCATTGTAATCTGTATGCTCACCGATAAGATTAACTCTTCCCGGTGCAAAGTATACCTTGACATCTCTGTCTTCACCATATACCCTCTTAAATTCCTGAAGCATCTTCTCCTTCATAGCCCTACCTCCATCTTATAGTGTGTATAGTGTGGATATTGTTGCCGTCATACCGAACGTATGCAACCTACAGTAATTATAGTATAATGTGAATTTTTTATCAACATTTTTATACTTTAATAGAAAGCTGCCCATGGATAGCAAAAGGAGCCGAGCTTCCCCGACCCCTTCGCTGTGATGTCTGCTATAGTAAAATAATCTATATGCTTTCTTCTGCCACTGCCTTATCGTAAGCCTCCAATATCGCATTGGATATCATATCCCTCGTAGCTGAGCTTATAGGATGTGCAATGTCCCTGTACTCCCCTTCTGCCGACTTCTTGCTTGGCATGGCGATGAATAAACCCTTCTCTCCCTCTATTACCTTAATATCATGTACAACAAACTCATTGTCAAATGTCACTGAGACAACTGCTTTCATTTTGCTGTCCTTTGATACCATTCTTACCCTCACGTCTGTAACCTGCATATTAACCCTCCATATATGTCTACACCACGATGTAGCTTTATAAGCCGTATCTTTCGTTCTTTTCCACTACAACCTTTACCTTGCCGTCCTCACCTGCATATCTGCAATTGGAACGAATTGTATCCCTGCTCTCAACTATACAGTTCTCGATGACTGTATTATCACCGATATATACATCATTGAGAATAATCGAGTTACGAATCACACAATTATTTCCAACGAATACCTTCTTGAACAATACGGAATTCTCAACCGTGCCATTTATAATACATCCGCTGGCAACAAGTGAATTCTTGACCTCTGAACCCGGATTATACTTAGCAGGCGGAAGATCATCCACCTTAGAGTAGATATCCGGATACTGGTTAAAGAAGAACTCCCTCACATCCCTCTTTAAGAAATCCATGTTGGTCTTATAATAAGCATCCACTGTCGAAATATTGTTCCAGTAACTGTCAAGCTTATATCCGTACACTCTCTTGATATTCTTATACCTTATAAGAATATCCTTTACGAAATCATATCTGTCCTCGGAAGCAGCCTTTTCAAGAAGCTCTATGAGCTGGCGTCTTCTTATTATATAGATACCTGTGGAGACAATATTTCCCTCAGCCTCAATCGGCTTCTCCTCAAAATCAGTGATTCTCATATCCTGATTCATACGGACAACACCAAAACGGTTAGCGTCCTCGCCTGCCGGAAGCTCCTTTACAACAACCGTGATGTCCGCCTTCTTCTCTATATGGTACTCAAGCACCTTTGCGAAATCAAGCTTATAGACACCATCGCCTGAGGCAATTACAACATAAGGCTCATGGCTGTTCTTTAAGAAGTCAATATTCTGATACATGCTGTCGGCAGTTCCTCTGTACCACACACTGTTGTCGGCAGTTATTGTTGGATTGAATACATAGAGTCCACCCTGCTTACGTCCGAAATCCCACCACTTGGATGAGCTGAGATGGTCATTGAGGCTGCGCGCATTATACTGTGTTATAACCGCAACCTTCTGTATATGTGAATTGGACATATTGCTGAGTGCAAAATCAATACTTCTGTAGCTTCCCGCTATCGGCATAGCTGCAACTGCCCTTCTGCTGGTGAGCTCCTTCATCGCCTTATTATTTCCGCCTGCTAATACAAGTCCTATCGCTCTCATCTTGCTGCACCTCCCTTAATAATACTTCCTCCGCTCGGGAGCATACCATTCTCATAATCTGAAAGCTCTGTCACTCCGTAGATAGCAGTATTCTTGCCTATCTGCACTCTTGGCGGAATATATGAATTCTCTCCTATTGTCACAAGACCAAAAGCATATACCTTGGCGTTAAGTGTATTCGGTGCTTCATCACCTACACCTAATACCGCTCCCTCGCCAATCTCTGTGCTCTCTGCAATAATAGATTTATCTATCACGGCTCCTGCACCAATTCTTGCATTCTGCATTATAATGGAGTCTCTTACTATAGCTCCTTCCTCTATAGTAACGCCCGAACCGATGACTGAATTATACACCTCACCATAGACCTGCGTCCCCTCTCCTACTATGCTTCTGAAAACCTTGGAATTATCCGCAAGATACTGAGGCGGAAGAATATCGCTCTTCGTATATATCTTCCAGAATTCTTCATAGAGGTTAAACTCGGGGATAATATCAATAAGCTCCATATTGGCCTCCCAATATGAGCCAAGGGTACCTACATCCTTCCAATATCCGTTAAATTCATAGGCGAAAAGTCTCTGCTTGTTCTCGTGGCAGTATGGAATAATATGCTTTCCGAAATCACAGCCCGGCTCATCCTTCATCTTGATAAGAGCTTCCTTCAAAACAGGCCAGCTGAATATGTAAATTCCCATAGATGCGAGATTACTGCTCGGGTTAGCAGGCTTCTCCTCAAATTCGGTAATCTTATTATGCTCGTCCGTAACAAGAATACCAAAACGGCTTGCCTCCTCAATAGGAACAGGCATAGCTGCTATCGTTACATCGGCATTATTAGCCTTATGATAGTCAAGCATAAGCTCATAATCCATCTTGTATATATGATCGCCTGAAAGAATGAGTACATAATCCGGATTGTAAAGCTCCATGTATTCGAGATTCTGATATATCGCATTGGCGGTTCCTGTGTACCACTCACTGCTTGTACTCTTCTCATACGGCGGAAGTACAGTCACTCCACCACGATTACGGTCAAGATCCCATGGAATACCGATTCCGATATGTGTGTTAAGTCGTAACGGCTGATACTGTGTGAGAACACCTACGGTATCAATTCCAGAATTAATACAGTTACTGAGCGGGAAGTCAATTATTCTATACTTACCGCCAAATGCTACAGCCGGCTTTGCCATATTCGATGTAAGAACACCCAGACGGCTTCCCTGTCCACCTGCCAGCAGCATAGCAATCATCTCTTTTTTAATCATGCTACCACCTCTTGTCAATTTACTAAAGCCAATCATCACATTTATGGTTTTGTAATGTCATTATAACATAAATTATTTTATAAGTGAAGAAATTTTTATATTTTTTGTTAAAAAAATATGTCTTTTCTGATAATTGATTGATAATTTGTTTTTTTACCATTATATTCCATTATTCAACTTAATACTGGTTTTTTCATGATTGGTGTTATATTATATTGTGTATATATCCAATATATTCATAATAAAATAGTAATGATGTTGTGGACGAAGCATGCCAATTTTAATATCCGTGCGCATAACGTATTATATTTATAGAGCATGTTCTAAGCCCAGCCTCATAGTAATCAGGAGGATTATATAATGTATCAGATTGACTTTAATAAACCCATACATATACATTTCATCGGAATCGGTGGAATAAGCATGAGCGGTCTTGCGGAGCTTCTTTTATCGGAGAACTTTAAAATATCCGGCTCGGATAACAAGGAATCCGCTCTCACAAGGCAGCTCTCTGATGCCGGATGCAATATATTCATAGGACAGAAGGCAGACAATATTGATTCATCTGTTGATGCCTGCGTATATACCGCTGCCATCCACCCGGATAACCCTGAATATGCCCGCTGTCGGGAGCTTGGCATACCGATGCTGTCACGCGCCGAACTGCTCGGTCAGATAATGAAAAACTACCGCACAGCCATCGGTGTCTCAGGAACACACGGAAAGACAACCACAACATCAATGCTCAGTGAGATACTCATGTCAGCAGGCACCGACCCAACGATATCCGTGGGCGGTATGCTCCCATCAATCGGAGGCAATATGAGAATAGGCCATTCGGAGGTCTTTCTCACCGAAGCATGCGAATATACCAACAGCTTCCTGTCCTTCCACCCAACCATGAATATTATTCTCAATGTTGAGGAGGACCATCTTGATTTCTTCAAGGACTTAGACGATATCCGCGCCTCGTTCAAAAAATACACAGAGCTGCTGCCTGATGACGGATATCTCGTTATAAACAGCGGAATTGAGGACTACTCCTATTTTTACAAGGACAGCAATTGTAACGTGATTACATTCGGACTTAACCCGCAGACAAGCAACTACTCTGCCACGGATTTTCATATTGACAATAAGGGTGACTACTGCTATACGCTTCTTTATAATAATGAAGAAAAATGCAAGGTTGCACTCAAGGTTCCGGGAGAACATAACGTATTAAACAGCCTTGCAGCAATAGCTGCCGCCGTCACCCTCGGCATAAGGCTTGATACCGCCGTGAAGGGAATCGCCTCCTACAGCGGTGTTGACCGCCGTTTCCAGATTAAGGGCAAATGCAACGGCTTTACAATCATTGATGACTATGCGCACCATCCTGCTGAGATAACAGCAACCCTTAAGGCGGCACAGCACTATCCTCACAATAAGCTCTGGTGCATATTCCAGCCGCACACATACACACGCACGAAGGCATTTCTGCCTGAATTTGCCAAGGCTCTTGCACACGCAGACCACGTAGTCTTAGCCCCGGTATATTCCGCACGCGAGCAGGACATATATGGAGTAAGCTCAGCAGATATTCAAAAGCTTATTCTCGGCAGCGGTACCCCATGTGAATATTTTATGACTTTCCCTGAGATAGAAGCATTTATAAAAGACAACTGTTCAGAAGGCGACGTCGTAATCACCATGGGAGCAGGCAACATTCTTGAGGTCGGAGAAGACCTGCTCAAGTAAATATTGCGATATTCACACAGCATACACAGATTATCCACATCCACAACCCCCTATAATCTCCGCATTTTAGGGGGTTTTCCACATCTTATCCACATTATCCACATTTTTCATATCCACAACTTTCACAACTTTGCTTTGTTGCCATAAAATCTATTCTCAAAAAAGCCCGGCTATGCTATACTTATTATAGAAATTTTAAGAAATGAGAGTACAGCTATGGCACCTATTACACTAACCTCAACCTACACTCCTAATGAGACAACCATCCCTAATATTTTTCTGGACAGATATATGCCTTCGGCAAACGGCGAATTTGTGAAGGTCTATTTGTGTCTGCTTAGGATGTATGCCAACCCGGCAGGGCGTTCTTCTACCCTCACCGATATTGCCGATTTGCTTAATCATACCGAGAGCGATATAATCCGTGCCATAAAGTACTGGGAAAAGGCGGGGCTTCTATCCGTAGGCTACAGCGGTGATATTCCCGTGAGTATTACACTTTTACCGATCAGGCAGAAGCCGGACAGGCTTTCCACAGACAGCCCGGCAGAGGAGCCTTCATACAATACAGCTGAAACGGCTGCCGCAGCAGAAGGAGTCAACGCCCTTGGTGAACAGACGCCTGTCCATGCCCCTGATGAGACTCTTCCCGGCAAATACAATTATTCCCCTGCGGCCATCAAGCGCATGTGCGACAGTGATGACAACCTCCATCAGTTGATTTTTGTCGCCGAGAAGCTGTTCGGCAAGACACTCACCAACTCAGAAATCAGCACAATACTCTATATCCACAATGATTTGAATTTTTCCGATGATCTGCTTGAATATCTGTTTGAATACTGCGTTTCCCTGGAGAAGAGAAGCTTCCGCTATCTTGAACGTGTAGCCATAAGCTGGCATGAGGAAGGTCTTGTGACAGCCGAACAGGCAAAACAGCAGCATGAGATACATAGTAAGAAAATCTACTCCGTCATGAAGGCATTCGGTATCAATGACCGCATGCCGGGCAAGCCGGAGCTTGATTTCATCACACGCTGGTATGATGAATACGGTTTTGAGACAGAACTCGTGATAGAAGCCTGCAACCGCACAATTCAGGCACTGCATAAGCCGAGCTTTGAGTATACAGACACAATTCTTTCCAACTGGAGAAAGAAAAATGTACATACCGTATCGGATATCGAATCGGTCGATGCCGCTCACGCAGTCTCTAAGAAAGACAACGGTTTTTCCGGCAGCAAAGCCTCCGGCAAAGCGGACAATACAGGCTCCCCTGCCATAAGAACAGGAAAGAATACCAACCGCTTCAATAATTTCTCGCAGAGAAAATATGATTTCAATGCACTGGAAAAACAGATTATCAGCAAGAAGGATTAAAGTTTGAAGGTAAAACTTTCAAACTACATATTGATGGCAGTACTGCAGGCAAAGCCTGCAGTATGCAAGGAGATAATAGATGAAGTTAAACAATTCGCAATACGATACCATTATGAGAATGTATGACACCCGGCAGAGCCATGCGCGTGCCGTGCAGAATTCAAGGATTGAGGAAATCAACGCAAGAATCCCCGAGTATGATGAACTCAGGAAGGAAACGGCAACCGTTTCCGCGGAGGCAGCCCGCGCTGCCGTCATGGGGGACATGAGTAAGCGCTCACGTCTTTCGGAAAAGCTTGCCTCCATCAACGAAGAAAAGAGTATTCTGCTCACAGCGGCAGGATACCCGGAGGATTATCTTGAGCTTCACTATGAGTGTCCGCTCTGCAAGGACACAGGCTTTATAAACGGTCAGAAATGCCGCTGCTTCAAACAGGCTGCAATAGACCTTTTATACAATCAATCCAACATTAAAAAAATTCTCCTACTTGAAAATTTCTCTAACTTCAATTATGATTGGTATTCGGAGGATTATATTGACCCTGTTTCCGGAATATCAGCTCTGGAGAATATAGTCAATGTCACAAAGAATGTCAATTCATTCATAAGTGATTTCCCATCAGGGGATAATCTTTTATTCTATGGTGATACCGGCGTCGGCAAGACCTTTCTCACCCACTGCATTGCAGGTGAGCTTCTTGAAAAGGGGTATTCCGTGCTGTATCTGTCAGCCATAGACCTGTTTGACCTTTTTTCAAAATATGCTTTTGATAATGACGGCGAAGCAGATTACAGGGATGCATTTTCACAGATTCTTGACTGCGGGCTGCTTATTATAGATGACCTGGGGACAGAGCTGGTTAACAGCTTTACCAACTCCCGATTATTTTATTGTATTAATGAAAGAATTCTTGCAGGTCTGTCAACAATTATATCAACGAATCTGAGTCTTGAGGAGCTTATGAATACCTATTCTGAGCGTATTTTTTCCAGACTCACCATGTCATACCAGATATTCAAAATATATGGTGACGACATTCGTTTGAAGAAACTTTAATCACAACACATCTACGGAGGAAAATATCATGCTTCAGGAAGAACGCGACCTTGAAACCATACCAGTGGGGGCACTTGGAATCATTCCCCTTAAGGGCTGTGAACAGCTCAGCCAGAAGGTAAATGACTACCTTGTTCAATGGAGAACCGAAAGAGAAAATGAGCATAAGTCTACAATAGCTTTTGCAGGATACCAGAGAGACCACTACATCTTAAGCGCAAGCGTACCACGCTTCGGCTCAGGAGAGGCTAAAGGAATTATCAACGAATCTGTCCGCGGATATGATTTGTACCTTTTAGTCGATGTATGCAACTATAGCCTTACCTACTCTCTGTGCGGTAAGGAGAACCACATGTCACCTGATGACCATTATCAGGATTTAAAGCGTATCATCGCTGCTGTAGGTGGTAAGGCAAGAAGAATCACCGTCATTATGCCTTTCCTCTATGAGAGCAGACAGCACAAGAGAAGCGGACGTGAGTCCTTAGACTGTGCTCTTGCACTTCAGGAGCTCACAGACATGGGTGTTGACAATATCATCACCTTCGATGCCCATGACCCACGAGTACAGAACGCTATTCCGTTAAAGGGCTTTGAGACTGTACAGCCTGCTTACCAGTTCATCAAGTATCTCACCAGAAATGTATCTGATATAACCTTCGACAGCGACCACATGATGATTATAAGCCCGGATGAGGGAGGAACACATAGAGCCGTATACTTTGCAAATGTGCTCGGTCTTGATGTAGGTATGTTCTACAAGAGAAGAGATTATACTAAGATTGTAAACGGTCGTAACCCTATCGTAGCACATGAGTTTCTCGGCAGCTCTGTTGAAGGCAAGGATGTATTTATCATCGACGATATGATTTCCTCAGGCGAGAGCATGCTTGATGTTGCAAAGGAATTAAAGGCACGCAAGGCAAAGAGAGTATTCCTCGCAAGCACCTTCGGTCTTTTCACCAATGGTCTTGAGAAGTTCGATGAGGCTTATGAGGCAGGTCTTATAGATAAGGTTCTCACAACGAATGTTATCTACCAGACACCTGAGCTTCTCTCCAAGCCATATTATATCAATGTAGATATGAGCAAGTACATCGCACTCATCATCGACACGCTCAACCATGATGCTTCCATAAGCAAGCTTCTCGACCCGGTTGACAGAATCCAGAAGCTTCTCAAGGAGTACAATAAGAAGTAATTTAGTTAATTACAAACCCGGACGGGTGTTAAAACATGCATTCAGGAATGTGAAGTGTATGTGCCGGTGTATATATGCATAGTGGCTCCGTTGTGACCAAAAGTCGCGCTATGCATATATACAACCGGCACATACACGGCATAGGTGTTTGGGCATGTTTTAACACCCTGTTTTTGTATTCCAATAAGTCTTGCATAAGTATGTCCTTATTGATTGTATTAAAAATCAACCTTCCTGTGCTATCTTTCCCAAGTAAAAAAACTGTAAAGCAAGTGTAATTCCGCTAAATTGGAATCGCTATTACTTTACAGTTTCATTAAGTCGGTCAATTATTCTGCACAGAGCAGGCTGGCTGCTCTCCGGTTACGGCAGCTTCACATCCGTATCTCCGCCCGCTGTGTAACCGGCATTGGTGTCGCCACCTGAGGAGGTGCCTGCTCCCGCGCCCGCATCTCCGCCCACCATGTACCCGGCATTGGTGTCGCCACCTGCAAAGGTTCCGGCTCCCGCGCTCACATCTCCTCCGGCTGTTCCAGCGGCATCCGAATCTCCTCTGCTATTTCCCGGTGCATTGGTATCTCCTCCGACAGTGCCAGCTTTCTTATCCCCTCCTACAGAGCCGGAGGCATTGCCGTCACCTCCAAGCACCCCTGCATTCTTGTCACCGCCGACAGTGCCCGAAGCATTGTCGTCACCTCCGGGATGACCGGACGCATTGCCATCACCCGATACCATTCCTGTGGCATTGCCGTCACCGCCTGCCGATGACTCAGCGTTACCGTCACCACCGGCTCCATTATAGCTCTTGTCCCCCAGCGCATTCTGTATGTCCTCAATGGCGGCTGTCGATTCCTGCCGGCTGTTATCGCCATTATCAATAATGTTATCAGGCAGTGTATCCGTTTTGACACCGTCATCAGCATATTCGGTATATTCGGGAAACTCTTTTATTTCAAGTCCTTCGTGGATAGTCTGCATGAAGCTCTTCCATATTGTCATAGGATATGTGCCGCCCGTAAGGTCAGCCATCCTCTTTGGAATGTCATACCCAACCCACACCGCTGTTGTGTAGTATGCGGAGTATCCCACTGTCCAGCCATCCTTGTTGTCCGTTGTGGTTCCCGTCTTTACCGCAACCACCGCGTTATCAAGCTTAGCCCCTGTGGCAATTCCGTGTTCAACACCATATTGCAGCATTTTGCTCACCATTCTGGCTGCACTCTTTTCATAAATCTGCGTTCCATTGCCTCCATTATCCACAATAGTCCTGCCCTTTGAGTCAGTTATCCTCATAACCGCCGTAGGCTCGTGGAAAACTCCGTCACCCGCAAGTGCCGCATAAGCGCCAGCCATCTCAAGTGCGCTCGCTCCATAGCTCCACCCGCCAAGGCATGCCGCCATGTAATGCTCATCATCACCAATCTTTCTGAAATGCATCTTTTTTACAAAGGACATTCCATACTCAGGCGTAATCTGTTCAAAAAGCTTCCATGCAGCCACATTTGATGACCATGCGAGCGCCTCCTGCAAGGTCTCTTCACCGGGATATCTGTTCTCAAAATTCTCCGGACCGCCCTCCATCGGCGAATCGTCTATAAGCTCATCCGGGTTATGCCCAAGTCCCAGATACGGTGCATACACCACAAGCGGCTTGATGGCGCTTCCCGGCTGTCTGAAGCTCTGGTATGCACGATTGAGCGTGTAGCCCGGAAGCCCCTGGTTTCTGCCTCCCACAATCGCTGTGACATATCCTGCAGCATTGTCTATACATACCGCCGAAGCCTGAAGCTTATACACGCCTTCATCGTTAGTCTCCGTATTCCAAGCCAATGCAGCATCCAACGAATCCATGAGAAGCTGCTGCTTGTCCATATCTATTGCCGTATATATCCTGTATCCTCCTGTAAAAAGAGTTCTCTGATAACGCGAATACCAATTATCATACAGCTCCTTGTACGCTGCCTCGTCATCCTCGTCGATAAATTCATATCTGAAATTAAAGCCCGCCGCTTTCATAAGTGAGCGCGTAGCACAGTAGTACACATAAGTCTCAACCGAATCATACTTCTCAGCCTCAGGCGGACTTAAGACAATCTCCTCAGCTATTGCATTCTGATATTCTTCGTCGGATATACTCCCGTAATCATGCAGCAGCCCAAGTATGTAATCCCGCCTCTCCACTCCTCTGTCCAAGTGCTCAAATGGGTCATACTTGGATGGATTATTAGGTATTGTTGTCAAAAATACAAGCTGTGATATCGACAGCTCACCCGCAGCTTTGTTAAAGTACCCCTGCGCCGCCGCCTCAATGCCGTACAGACCATTGGCGAAGTATATATTATTTATGTAAAATTCAAGTATCTGATCCTTGGTATAGCGCTTTTCAAGCTCCATCGAAAGAAATATCTCTGTTATCTTCCTCTCCCATGTGACATCCTGTGAAAGATAGATATTTCTCGCTACCTGCTGGGTTATGGTACTCGCGCCCTGCGCCTTGCTCTTAGTCTTAAAATTAATGCTTACGGCTCTTATTATGGCGGCAATATCTATACCTCCATGTCTGTAGAACTTTCTATCCTCAATGAGAACGAATGCATCCTTTACAACCTTAGGTATCTTGTAGGACTCAAGATAATACAGCTCCTTCACACCGCTGACTGTTGTTATCTCTTCCCCATTCACGTCATAGATAATGCTTGTCTCCGTACTTCTGAAATCAGAAAGCCTGCTTTCTGCTGCGATAGCCTTCGCATTGCCTATATACTTCCCTACCGCAGACAAATAAGGGCTGACAGCGACAAGCCCCAGCCCCACAATCGACAACAATATGATAAAGACAATCAAAAATATCTTTAAGCCCCTCTTCATATCCACCTCTGAATCTTCGGTACATTAGATAATTTCAAAACCAAAAATCACCAATAAACAGTTGTGCACTATACATTATATAAATCAATCAGCGTACGGACCGCCCGACTGCAAGCAGCCACACCATCCATACGCTGTCGATACTACATCGTGATTTCATCACTCAATAATTTCGCCGTTCGTCAAGAGTTAGCAAGCTCCCTCTGACTCTCTTTCGCTCATTATAGCATGAATTTCATCCATGATTACATCAGCAGTTCGTTAAGCACATAAATATGTCAACTCCCTAACGCCCATTATTTCATAATCATACTCCTGCATACTGCAAGCATTGCCACCAATAAGCAGTTTGAAAATTATATTCTCAAGCTGCTTATAAATTATAAATCGCAGTTACCTACAGTTCTTGGGAATGGAACAACATCACGGATATTGCCCATGCCTGTGAGGTACATTACGCAGCGCTCAAAGCCAAGACCGAAGCCGGCATGTCTTGCTGAGCCGTACTTTCTAAGGTCAAGATAGAACTGGTAGTCCTCCTTCTTAAGACCAAGCTCATCCATTCTCGCAACAAGCTTATCGTAATCGTCCTCTCTCTGGCTTCCGCCTATAATCTCACCGATACCCGGAACAAGGCAGTCCATAGCGGCAACTGTCCTTCCGTCATCGTTGAGCTTCATGTAGAATGCCTTAATCTCCTTCGGATAATCCGTAACAAAAAGCGGTCTCTTATAAATCTCCTCCGTGAGGAAACGCTCATGCTCTGTCTGTAAATCACAGCCCCATGATACCTTGTACTCGAACTTATCATTGTGCTGCTCAAGTATCTTGACAGCCTCTGTGTATGTCACATGTCCGAACTCTGAGTTGAGCACATGGTTCAGTCTCTCAAGGAGTCCCTTGTCTACGAAGCTGTTGAAGAAGTTCATCTCCTCAGGAGCGTTCTCAAGCACATATCTTATAACATACTTAATCATGCTCTCAGCAAGTATCATATCATCCTTAAGGTCTGCAAACGCCATCTCAGGCTCAATCATCCAGAACTCAGCAGCATGCCTTGTTGTGTTGGAGTTCTCTGCACGGAAGGTAGGGCCGAATGTATAAATGTTCTTGAATGCCATCGCATAGGTCTCGCCGTTAAGCTGACCGCTTACCGTAAGATTAGTAGGCTTTCCAAAGAAATCCTTGGAATAATCGACCTTGCCGTCCTCCGTCTTAGGAACATTGTTCAAATCCATGGTTGTTACCTGGAACATCTCGCCTGCACCCTCGCAGTCACTTCCTGTTATGAGCGGAGTGTGAACATATACAAAGTTTCTCTCCTGAAAGAACTGATGGATGGCGTAAGCGATAAGCGAACGTACCCTGAACACCGCCTGGAAGGTGTTGGTTCTAGGTCTTAAATGTGTGATTGTTCTGAGGTACTCCATCGAATGTCTCTTCTTCTGAAGCGGATAATCAGGAGTGCTCTCGCCCTCAACCTCTATGCTGTCTGCCTGAATCTCAAACGGCTGCTTGGCATCCGGCGTAGCGATGAGCGTACCTGTAACAATGATAGCGGCGCCAACATTGAGCCTGCTTATCTGTGCAAAATTCTCCATAGTGTCATGGTATACAACCTGTAATGGCTCAAAAAATGTTCCGTCATTCACAACTATAAATCCGAATGTCTTAGAGTCACGGACGCTGCGCACCCAGCCTCCGACTGTAACCTTATTTCCAAGATATTTTTCCTTGTCCCTGAATAAATCTCTGATGTTAATTAGTTCCATATCAATAATCCTCTCTGAATCCATATATCGGAATAATGTATTACCGCTGGACAAATAACTGATTTGTCACTCTTCATCTTACAATATTATTCCAATATGGTCAATCGTTTTGTCAGTCTTTTATGATATTGCAGACCAATATCACTGTATTTTTCAACCCTATAAGTTTTTCCAGCTCTGTTTTTGCCGTGTTAAAGCTGTTTTCTCCCGATACATACGCAACATTGCTCTTATCATACGCATACACAAGCATACTCTCGTCCTCAGTTAGCACATTCAGTGCATATCCTTTGTGAATATAGTACAGTGCCTCATCAAGACTCACACCTGTTATATCCATAACCTGTTCTGACTTATAGCTATCCGGAACAGAGATTTTGGCTGTATTTGTCTTATATCTGTCCCATATAATGCTTCCTGATGGTGCGACAACAACTCCCGCCTGTTCATCCGCCTGTGCTATCGCCTGTGCAGGATTACCGGTCAAAAGCGAAAGCTCTCCCATGCCGTACACTCTGTAATAGTCATTTTTCCTCGTGACCTCACTCATATAGAGCTGTGCTTCCCCGTTAAATATAATGCTCTTAGGGTATATTACCTTGGTGTCATCCGATGAAGGCACAGATACAGTCAGAATTATATACAGCTCCTTCTGTCTTACATCCGTTGCCACCTGTCTGGTCGTCAGGATTCCATCCGGTGTCATTGTCGTGCTTAAGAGCTGGTCATCAGCCATATCCGTAAGGCTTCCATCATCATTTATCTCAGCTCTTTTAATAATTATCTTGTTGCTGTCCGCCGTGACATCCATAACCCTCACTCCGGATTTTTCATAATCCTTGATTGTTTCAAGGCTGCCGTTGACTATCTCTATGCGGTACATCGGGTACAGAGCACTGATTTCAGTTTTTCTCGCCCTTCCGTATATGATATTGCCGTCTATAAGTCCCAAGGTCTTTATATACTCCGTATCCGCCGCAGCAATCTCCGCTGTCTCACCGGTATCAAGATATATTATCTTCACAGCTTCACTGTGATTCTCGTCCCCACCTTCCTGATAAGCAAATATAGAATACTTTTCGGAAAACAGGCAGGAATCCTCAACCACCTGTGAGGACACAACCATGTACTCCTTGGTATCGTAATGCACAGAGTATATGCTTCCTCCCTGATACATGAAAAATCTTCCCTCGTCATTAAGATATGTCAGTACTTCTACGTCCTTTTTTATGACATCATATATCTCATTTCTCGGAATGTACAGAATCTCCTCAACAAGGTTTTTCTCTGCATTGTAGCTGCACACGGACACACCCATCTCACCCTCATGGCTTCCCCGATTCATGTATCCGTACACAACATAGCTCACATTCCCATCCGAATCCACCGACAAAATCTTTATCCCATGCTCCTGATATGCCTCCCTCACGGAGTCATACGCGGAATCATCATCTACAAACGTGAAAAGCTGGACAAACTGGTTGGTCCTGGAATTGTAGCTCCACAGCTCCCCTCCCCTCACAAAGCAGGTCACCCTGCCGGTGCTGTCGCTCGTCATCTGCAGCTGGTCAAGCCCCGACGTGATTCCAAGGTAAATTCTTCCCGAATCATTCAAATCTTCCAACCCGTCAAATAACTGGTCTACATATCTGTCATACCCCAAAACGTATGTTGTATCAGCATCGGCGCGTCTGATACGGAAAAATTCCTTCACATCATAGATATCAAGTCCTCTTGCCGCCGGTGTGCTCACCCGGTAGTCAAGCCTGATATCCGCTGTATTCCCCTGTATCTCCACAACCATCGGCCATATTCTGCCGTAGTACTGCGGCTGTAATGCGCCCCAGCCGACCTGCGAAAGCTTGGAATGGATATTCACATGTCCAAGGTTCGTATTATCGCCGGATGAATTCGGCTCAAGCTTCGGGATAATCTCATTTATCGCCTCCTCATCGTACGTCACATTTGAAAAATGAATAACATAGTTCAGCTTATCGTCAAGGTTCAACCCATCGCCAAGCACAATCCTTGTATAATATGCTGCCGTCTTTTTCTCTGTTGAGACAGTAATTTTCATCATATACTCGGTATTATCCTCAAGAAGGTTCTTTATGTTGAGAACCGCCTCGATGCGCTCACCCATATTGCCTGTTGTATTGACATCATTAGTTTCGTAACTGCCTTTACCATTTTCATCATCAGCATAGCCCACTGTCTGATAATCCGTAACCGTTGTGTTCTCTATGTACTCTGAGCCGTCAAGGCTCCTTATCTCATACGATATCCCTGTTATCTTCTGACCGTATGTCCCGATACCGATTCTTAGCTTTCTTCCCTCCGGGAGAGGTGTGATACACTCATGTAACATGCTCTCATCAAT
>ERZ1504265.167-NODE-167-length-34492-cov-4.169295_pt1 | contig 34492 bp, 20 predicted proteins | sample MGYA00575507_ERZ1504265 | MGnify/ENA primary metagenome ERZ1504265 (study PRJEB39906, sample SAMEA3182091) | gut metagenome | biome: human; feature: gut; material: Stool; isolation source: human stools | place: Canada | collected 2013-03-11 ... | reverse complement strand
ACTTTATGGACCGTAACGGTTGTCCTCCCCAGCAGTTGGAATGGGATCAGAAACTTTGGTGGGTGCATATCGAGACACTGATCTCCTTACTGAAAGGTTACCAGTTGACCGGAGATAAAAGATGTCTGGAATGGTTTGAGAAGGTGCATGACTATACATGGACACATTTCAAAGATCCGGAATATCCGGAATGGTTCGGTTATCTGAATCGACAAGGTGAAGTGTTGCTGCCACTCAAAGGTGGAAAATGGAAAGGATGCTTCCATGTACCGAGAGGACTATATCAGTGCTGGAAAACACTGGAAAGTTTATAACCCTAAATTAATAACAACACTATGGATGGACGACGTAATTTTCTGAAAACCGCATTTGCCACATGTTCACTGTTAGCAGGCAGCAAGCTTCTGACAGCTTGCACTCCTATAAAAAAAGTAGCTACTGACGAAGAAACATTCGAGACGTTTGCTACGCCCGATGCTCTAAAAGGAATGCCTATTAAAGCGACTTTTCTGGATGAAATAAGCTGGGATATTCCGCATCAGAACTGGGGTACCAAAGAGTGGGATCAGGATTTTAAAGCAATGAAGAAAATGGGAATCAATACCGTTGTGCTCATTCGAGCCGGTCTCGGCAAATGGATTGCCTCCCCTTTTCAATGTTTATTAAGAAAAGAAGATGTCTATTATCCCCCTGTAGACTTGGTTGAAATGTTCCTGACATTAGCCGATAAATACAATATGGCTTTTTACTTTGGAATGTATGACTCCGGAAAGTACTGGCAGGAAGGACTGTCTCAGAAAGAAATAGATCTGAATATGGCACTGATAGACGAAGTCTGGAAAAAATATGGTCATCATAAATCATTCCAGGGCTGGTATTTGTCACAAGAAATCAGCCGGCGCACAAAGAATATGTCCAAGATTTATGCAGAAGTCGGGAAACATGCCAAAGCAGTTTCCGGGAATCTGTCGACCATGGTCTCTCCTTATATACACGGAGTAAAAACAGACCAGGTAATGGCAGGCGACAAAGCACTGTCTGTGAAAGAGCATGAGGAAGAATGGGATGAAATATTGAATAACGTCAATGGAGCTGTTGATATCATGGCTTTTCAAGATGGTCAGGTGGATTATCATGAATTATATGACTATTTGGTTATCAATAAGAAACTGGCAGATAAATACAACATGAAATGCTGGACCAATATCGAATCTTTCGACCGTGACATGCCTATTCGTTTCTTACCTATCAAATGGGAAAAGCTGCTGTTAAAGCTGGATGCTGCGAGAAGAGCTGGAATGGAAAATGCAATCACATTTGAGTTTTCTCATTTCATGAGCCCTAACTCGGCTTACCTGCAAGCCGGGCACCTATATGAAAGATATTGTGAACACTTTATTCTATAAACCTATCTAATATTGTAATGCAATGAAAAAAAGAATCAAATGGAATCCGAGGTTCATGACCTCATTGTTTATTGCGTTCATGTGCACATTGAGTTGTTTCGCACAAAACGTAATAAAAGGATCAGTAAGTGATGGTGGTGGCGAACCATTGCCAGGAGTGTCTGTAGCCGTCAAAGGTACGACCAGTGGTACGATAACAGACATGGATGGAAAGTTTAGTATCAATGCCCGAAATAATGATGTATTGATATTCTCTTATGTTGGTATGAATACTCAGGACATCAAAGTAAATGGTCAGCATTTCATTTCGGTAACCATGAAAGACGATGTTGCTTCACTGGACGAAGTGGTGGTAGTTGGGTACGGAACACAAAAACGTGGCAGTATTACCGGAGCCATATCTACAGTATCCGACAAAGAATTGTTGAAAGCTCCTACGATGAGTATCAGTAACGTAGTTGGTGCACGTATTGCCGGAGTTGCAGCCGTACAGTCCAGCGGTCAGCCGGGATCGGACAATGCAACACTGACAATGCGCGGTCAGAGCGGTATTGTATATGTGATTGATGGTATCCGCCGTACGTCTGCCGACTTTAACGGCTTGGACCCTAACGAAATAGAGTCTGTATCTATCTTGAAAGATGCCTCTGCCGTAGCTGTTTATGGTTTGGATGCCAACGGTGTTTTCATCGTTACTACCAAACAGGGAAAAGCGGAAAAGATGTCTATCACTTATACCGGTTCGGTCGGTTTCAGCCAAAATGCGGAACAACAAGAGTGGTTGGACGGTCCCGGATATGCTTACTGGTATAATAAAGCACGGGAGTTACAAGGTGACCCTACAGTATTTACTTCAGAAATGGTGCAGAAAATGAAAGATGGAGTTGATGGTTGGGGAAATACAAACTGGTATGATAAGATTTATGGTACCGGTACTCGTACACACCATAATATATCGGCAACCGGAGGTAGTGACAGAGTGCGTTTCTTCGCATCTATCGGTTATCTGGATGAGAAAGGTAATATCGACAATTATGGTTACAACCGTTTAAACCTTCGTTCCAATATCGATGCCAAATTAACCAAGAGTCTTACCTTCACATTAGGAGTATCCGGTCGTATTGAGAAAAGAGATTCCCCTCGTTATTCCGCTAATCCGGATGACTGGCATAATGTCCCACAACAAGTTATTCGTGCCTTGCCTTATGTGCCCGATACTTACGAATATGATGGAAAAACTTACAATGTATCTACGCCGACCGCTTCCTCTCCGGTAGCTCCGTTAGCATCTATCAACGAATCAGGATACAGCAAATCCAATTATTCTTATATTCAGTCTAACTTCAGCTTGAAGTATGACGCACCATGGCTGAAAGGATTAAGTTTCAAATTCCAGGGAGCTTATGACTTAACTTATAACTTCAGCAAAATCCTGAGTAATCCTTATGAAGTGATGATAATGAACCTTCCAACAAGTGAAAGCACTTCATTAACTTATTATAAAGGAACAGATGCATCCGGTAACTCTATTAGTTTGAGTGAATCCGCATCCAGAGGCTATACATTTACTACACAAACAAGTGTAACCTATGATAATAAGTTTGGCAAACATACCGTAGGTGGAATGTTTCTCGCAGAAACTCGTGAGAATAAGAGTAATGCGTTGAGCGCAACCGGTTACGGACTGGACTTTATCCAACTGGATGAACTTAATCAAATAACTAATAAAACCGGAAACGGAGCAGAAAAGTTCCCGAGCATCGGAGGATATAGCGGACATACAAGAGTAGCGGGCTTTGTAGGACGTGTGAACTATAATTACGACGATAAGTATTATCTGGAAGCTTCTCTACGTCATGACGGTAGCTACCTGTTTGGTGGAATGAACAAACGTTGGGTGACATTGCCCGGTGTTTCCGCAGGTTGGAGAATCAATAATGAAAACTGGTTCAACGCACCCTGGATCAATAACCTGAAGCTAAGAGCCGGTATTGGTAAGACTGCAACAAGTGGCGTAAGCGCTTTCCAATGGAGAAATACGATGGGCATTACAAAAAATGCCGTAATCATTGGTGGAAGCAGCCAGACAATGATGTATGCTTCTGTATTAGGTAATCCTAATTTGTCATGGGCTCAATGTCTGAATTATAATGTCGGCGTTGACGCAACGATGTGGAACGGATTATTAGGTGTCGAATTTGATGTATTCTACAAATATGAATATGACAAGCTGGCTACAGTCACAGGTGCATATGCTCCTTCAAGAGGCGGATACTATTTCAGTTCTGCAAACGTCAATAAAAGTGATTATAAAGGATTTGATCTAACTCTGACTCACTATAATCATATCAACAAATTCAATTATGGTGCGAAATTAATCTGGTCTTATGCATATGGCCGTTGGCTGAAATATGTAGGTGATTCGGATAATGCTCCTGAATATCAGCGTCTGACAGGAAAGCAAATAGGTTCCAAATACGGTTTCATCGCCAATGGACTGTTCCAAAGCGAAGAAGAGATTGCTAATTCGGCTACCGTCAAAGGTTATAAAGCCCTGCCGGGATACATTAAATATGTAGATAGAAATGGAGACGGTATCATTACTGCTGCACAAGATCAAGGTTATGTAGGTAAAAGTGCTACTCCGAAACATACCGGTTCTTTGAACTTATTCGGTAATTGGAAAGGATTTGACTTTGACTTGTTGTTCTCTTGGGGATTGGGTAATGTCGTAGCCCTGACCGGTCAGTATACAGCCAGCGGTTCTGCGGGTACACAAGATAATACCTCATTTACCAAACCTTTCTATCATGGAGGAAACTCACCGACATTCCTGGTTGAAAACTCATGGACTCCGGAACATACCAATGCAGAATTCCCACGCCTGGAAATTACTGGTCCAAGTAATAACAATGGATACTCTTCTACCTTCTGGTACAGAAACGGAAACTATATGCGCCTGAAGACTGCACAAATTGGTTACAATTTCCCGAAGAAATGGCTGAACCCTGCAGGTATAGAAGGTCTGAGACTCTATGTTGAAGGCTATAACCTGTTGACCTTTAGCGGACTGACCAAATACAACATTGACCCGGAATCTCCTGCTGTAAACAATGGTTATTACCCGCAACAGAGAACTTATACGCTAGGTGTAAAACTAACATTCTAAAAAACGGAAGTATATGAAAAAGATATTATTAAATATATCATTAGCACTAGCATTAGGCTTTACCATCAGTTCGTGCAATGATTGGCTGGACGGTGTCAAACAGACATCGACTGTAAGTGATGAGATTGTTTGGCAAGATGAAGCATATGTAGATAAGTATGTGAATGCTTTCTATACATATCTGAACAAATATGGTCAGTTCGGTGAATCACAGTTCTCCGGAAGTTTGACTGAAAGTCTGACTGAGACATTCAAATACGGTTCGGTAGCTTTAGGAGACAGAGCCGGACATCCGAACAACTACGTCACCAATCCGGATGTTATCAGTCCGGATGGATGCCGTTACAACATTTGGGATAAAGACCTCGCATACGGTAACATCCGTCAGATGAACCAATTCCTGTCCATGCAGAAACAATACTCAACATTCCCTGAAGACAAGAATTTGAAATGGGAAGCCCAAGTACGTTTCTTCCGTGCTTACGTTTATTTCCAATTAGCTAAACGTCATGGCGGAGTTATTCTTTACGACGACCTTCCTGCCTCTAATGATAAAGCACGGAGTACGGCAGCTGAAACATGGCAGTTCATTGCAGATGATCTGGACTTTGCAGCTACCAACCTGCCAAAAGAATGGGATGCGGCCAATAAAGGCCGGGTGACAAAGGGGGCTGCCTATGCATTGAAATCACGTGCTATGCTATATGCAGAACGTTGGCAAGATGCCTATAATGCAGCCGATGAAGTTGAAAAACTTCAGTTGTATGATTTGGTAGACAACTATGCGGATGCTTGGAAAGGTAACAATAAGGAAGCTATTCTGGAATTTGATTACAATAAAGACAGTGGACCCAACCACACTTTTGACCAATATTATGTTCCTCAATGTGATGGTTATGACTTTGGTGCTTTGGGTACTCCTACTCAGGAAATGGTAGAATCTTATGAAGACAAGAACGGCAATAAGGTAGATTGGACCGAATGGCATGGCACTACCACAAAAGAACCTCCTTATGACCAACTAGAGCCACGCTTCGCAGCCACAATTATCTATCGTGGCTGTACATGGAAAGGTAAAGTCATGGACTGTAGTGTAGGTGGAACAAACGGAGCTTTCATGGCTTATCGTGAACAATCTTATTCGTATGGAAAAACAACCACTGGTTATTTCTTGCGCAAACTATTGGATGAGAAACTGATTGATGTAAAAGGTACTAAAAGTTCACAGGCATGGGTAGAAATCCGTTTTGCAGAAGTTCTGCTAAACAAAGCCGAAGCTGCATACCGGCTTAATAAAACCGGTGAAGCACAGTCTTTAATGAATAGAGTTCGTGCTCGTGCAGGAGTGAATTTGCCGGGCAAGTCTTCGAGTGGTGAGGCATGGTTCAAAGATTATCGTAATGAGCGTAAAGTAGAATTGGCATACGAAGGACATTTGTTCTGGGATATGCGCCGTTGGAAACTGGCCCACATCGAATATAACAACTATCGCTGCCATGGTCTTAAGATAACGAACGGCACATACGAATACATCGATTGTGACGGACAGGATCGTAAATTCCCGCAGAAATTATATGTCCTGCCGGTACCGACCTCTGAGATAAAAAACAATGCGTTAATTGAGCAATATGATGAATGGAAATAACTAAAAGCTTAATACAATGAAAAATAAAATATTATCAATCGTTTCAGTCATTGCGTTTCTGATGGGTATGAGTGCGTGTCACAGCCCGGAAGATTTTAATCCGACTGTTGAACGAAACATAATCAACAATTTGACAGCATCCTTCCCGGATGACGACAGTGATGACAACAGTTTCACGAGTGAAATAGATTATACGAATCATATAATTACAGTTGTATTTCCGTATAACTACCCCAAACTTTCAGACAACGTTCTGCAAACATCTGACTTGAAGAAAATGCGTGTAATCGCTGACCTTGATAATAATGTATATGTTTATCCGACATTATTATTTATGGATATGACAAAGGACAATTATATTACGGTGAAAGATCAGACCGGTACTAGTACCGAATATAAAGTTGTAGCAGAAATACGTAAAAGTAATGAGTGCACAATCACGAAATTCAATCTTACAAGTCTGGGATTATCAGGTATTATCAACGAAAGTACCAAAACTATTTCTCTGATTAGCCTGGAAAGTATAGGTGAAGTTTTAGCAGATGTATCAATATCTCACGGAGCAACGATCTCACCTGATCCGACTACGGTTGCATTGAATTACGACCAAGACCAGAAAGTCACTGTGACTGCGCAAAACGGTACAACTAAATCTACGTATACCGTCAAGAAGGAAATTCCTGAAAAGATTGCTGCCGGCTTGCGTGCAAACAGTGCTAAACTTATTTGGGCCAAGAAACTGACAGACATAGGAATCTCCAGCTTCGATATGACGACCGGTATTGCTGTAACAAATGACTATGTAGTCATTAATGAACGTGCGAAGAATCCTGTATACTTGCATGCCAAGAATGGCGAAAAAGCAGGAACAATGAACATTAGCTTTGCAGGTAGTCTGACTAATTTCTATGCAACAGCAGACAAGGACGGAAATATCCTGTTCACGAATCTGACTCCAAATGCCGGACCAGCCTTTACTGTATGGAAAGCCTCGGGAGTCGACCAAGCACCGGAGAAATACATAGAATTTACAACTTCGCTGGCTATGGGCAGAAAACTGTCAGTATGTGGCAGTCTGAACAGTAATGCTATTATTACCGCTCCTATCTATGCCACTTCAGGCCAGTTTGCCCGTTGGCAGGTAGAAAATGGCGTACTTAAATCACAGACTCCGGACATCATTACAGCGCAAGGAATAGGCGGATGGGGAACAAATGCTGATGTCATTTACTCTGACCCGACAGATCCGACCAGTGATTATTATACTACGTTCTACGCCGAACCACGCAACCTATGCTGGATGGATGGAAAAACAAATGCAATTAAGAATAAGGGAGTGGCACTTGATGGAAACTACGTACCGAATGCTGTCGATTATACAGTATTTAACAAGGTGGAATATGTCGCTTCAAATCTGGTGAATCCATGGAATTGGGGAACTGCCGATAATATCTACTTGTTCGATCTTTCATCAGGCTCGTTAGCTACTCAGGCTATTGACTTCGGAAGTACCGGTTTGGGAATCAATGGAAACTATGGTTCTAAGATTCTTGGAAATACGAACGGTAATTACTGTGGTGATGTAGTTTTGAAAGTTTCTGATGACGGTTATTATATGTACGTTTACTTTATGTTCTGCAATGGATACGTAGGTTGCGTACAGTGTGACTGTATCGACATGTAAAATACCATCTTTATGCAAAAAGCCTGTACCTCTTTCAGGTACAGGCTTTTTACTTCAACTATTAAGTCGTATAAAATGAATATCAAGAAAAATATAATAAAAGCATTTATAGGAGGAATAGCTGCCTGCTTGTGCATGGCATGTGGCGGCAGCGATTCAAAAGATTATTGGGGAGACACCAGCGGAGGAGGAGACGAAGAACCGACAGAGAATCCTAATGCCTCCAAACCCCGTTATATCTGGATTGACGCAGCTGCCAACTTTCCCGATTTTGCCAACAGCAAAGAAAACATAGCCCGTGATCTGGCTTTAGCCAAAGATGCCGGTTTCACTGATATTGTAGTAGATGTACGTCCCACTACCGGAGATGTTTTATTTAAAACGAATCATGTAGATCAGGTCAAATTTATGTATGCCTGGATCGGAAGCAACTATACCAAAGTAGAAAGAACAGCAACATGGGACTACCTGCAAGCCTTCGTTGACGAAGCACGCAAACAGGGACTTCGTATCCATGCCGCCATTAATACTTTTGTCGGTGGAAATCAGATCGACGGAGGCACAGGACTTTTGTACAGAGATCAGTCTAAAGCAGCATGGGCAACGCAGATGAACATGCAGACAGGGATTACAAGTGTAATGAACACTAGTGAAAGTGCCAAGTTCTTCAATCCTGCCCATCCGGAAGTACAAACTTTCCTTTGTAACTTACTGAAAGATCTTGCAAGCTACGATCTGGACGGTATCTTCTTAGACCGTGGACGCTTCCTTAATCTGCAAGCCGATTTTTCTGAAGAGTCCCGTAAGCAATTCGAGGCTTACATGGGAGGAATAAAAATCCAAAATTACCCGGACGACATTTTGGCACCGGGTGCTTCCAGTCTTCCTGCCACCTATCCTAAATATATGACTAAGTGGTTGGAATTCCGCGCAAAAGTGATTTATGACTTTATGCAGAAAGCACGCACTGCCGTCAAAGAAGTCAACTCTAAAATTAAGTTTGGAGTTTACGTAGGTGGTTGGTACTCTTCCTATTATGATGTAGGCGTTAACTGGGCTGCTGCCACTTATGATACCTCTCGTTATTACAAATGGGCAACCGGCAAATATATGAATTATGGCTATGCTGCCTGCATGGATCAGATCCTTATCGGTGCCTATGCTTCTCCGCTTAAAGTACATGGAACTACCGAATGGACTATGGAAGGATTTTGTTCATTGGCGAAAGATAAGATTAAAGGAGAATGTCCTATTGTAGCCGGAGGTCCGGATGTAGGTAACTGGGATACCAACAATCAGGCAACCCAGGAACAAGAAAACCAAGCAATCGTACAGTCTGTAAAAGCTTGTATGGACGTATGTGACGGATATTTCCTGTTTGATATGATTCATTTGAAAAAAGCCGGTCAGTGGCAATATGCCAAAGAAGGCATCGAACTTGCGATGAAATAAAAGGAATAACTGAATAGCATATAATAACATGAAGAAAATAACACTAGCACTCTTATCCGTTTTACTGATCACAGCACTGGGAGGATGTAAAAGCACTACACCCCAGACAGCAGACAAAAATGTAAAACCTGCCTTGATGTGGTTTGATGCTGAAGCCAATTTTGAACGTTTCAGCCATCCCGATTCAATAGATTATTATCTGACTAAGATAAAATCACTGGGCTTTACCCACGCCGTTGTTGATGTACGCCCTATCACGGGAGAAGTATTGTTCGACACAGAATTCGCACCTAAGATGCGCGAATGGCAAGGATATGAACGTAAAGACTTTGACTATCTGGGACATTTTATCAAGAAAGCGCATGAATTGGGAATAGAAGTGCATGCTTCTCTCAATGTATTTGTTGCCGGTCATAACTACTTTGACCGCGGATTGGTGTATTCCACTCACCCCGAGTGGGCATCTGTTGTATATACTCCGGAAGGCATGACTTCCATAACAAACGAAAAGAAAAAATATTCTGCCATGGTGAACCCTATCAACGAGGATTTTCGGACACATATTCTGAATGTCTTGAAAGACCTGGTTAAACGTTACCCTGATTTAGACGGATTAATGCTGGACAGAGTAAGATATGATGGTATTTCCGCCGACTTCTCCGATATCTCCCGCCAGCAGTTTGAAGCATATATCGGACAAAAAGTAGAAAAATTCCCGGAAGATATTTTTGAATGGAAGAAAGACTCCAACGGCAAATATTATCCCGAGCGTGGCAAGCATTTTCTGAAATGGATCGAATGGCGTACCAAAAATATTTACGACTTTATGGCTCTTGCCCGAAAGGAAGTAAAAGCAGTCAATCCGGACATTTCTTTTGGTACTTATACGGGTGCCTGGTATCCTTCCTATTATGAAGTGGGAGTCAACTTTGCCAGTAACCAGTATGACCCGAGTAAAGATTTTGATTGGGCTACTCCGGAATACAAAAACTATGGATATGCAGAACTGATCGACCTCTATGCTACCGGCAACTACTATACAGATATCACAATCGAAGAATCTCTGAAGAATAAGAAAACCGTATGGAACGAAACCGATTCACAAGGCCAAAGCGGTACATGGTATTCGGTAGAAGGATCGTGTCAGAAATTACGCCATATAATGAAAGACAATCAATTCATGGGGGGTATCCTGGTAGATCAATTCTATGATAACCCTGCAAAACTCTCGGCAACAATCGAAATGAACCTGAAAGCATCAGACGGATTGATGGTATTTGACATAGTACACATCATCAATAAAGGATTATGGAAAGAAGTTGAAAATGGAATGAGAGCTGGAGGAGCTCTGGAATAATAAACATTTGAATCCTATAAACATATGAAAAGACTCTCAATTATCTCCCTACTGTTATGGATTGGAATGGTGGCTTTTGCTACCGGAAAGTCCAAAGTGATGTGGTTGGATTGTTCTGCAAATTTTCAGAGATTCAGCTACCCGGATTCCATCCGTTACTATGTGGACAAATGCCATGAAGCAGGAATCACTCACTTAGTATTGGATATAAAAGATAACACAGGTGAAGTGCTATACCCCAGCAAATACGCCGCACAGAAAAAGAACTGGAAGAATTTCGATCGTCCGGATTTTGACTTTATCAATACCTTTATTAAGGCAGCCCATGCCCATGGGATGGTTATCTTTGCCGGGATGAATATTTTTGCAGATGGACAGAATATCGTAAAGCGTGGTGCCGTTTTTGATAAGCATAAGAAATGGCAGGCCATCAATTATGTCCCACGCAAAGGATTATTGCCCGTAACGGAAATAGAAGGAAAACCTACCATGTTCCTGAATCCGGCATTAAAGGAAGTGCAGAAATACGAAATAGACATTATCAAGGAAGTAGTCAGGAATTATGCTTTCGACGGTATTATGCTGGATCGTGCCCGTTACGATTGTATCGATTCTGATTTCTCTCCCGAATCCCGAAAAATGTTCGAGAAGTTTATAGGAAAGAAGATAGACAGATTTCCGGAGGATATACTTGAATGGCGGCCTAATGCCGAAGGAGGAATTGACCGTGTCGGTGGTCCGTATTATCATCAATGGCTGACATGGAGGGCTTCCGTCATCTATAATTTCATCAAAGACGTACGTACTTCCATCAAAAAAGTGAATCCCGATTGTATGCTGGCAGCCTACACAGGGGCATGGTATCCTACCTACTTCGAAGTAGGAGTAAACTGGGCAAGCCAGAAGTATGATGTCAGCAAAGACTTCAGTTGGGCAACACCCGACTATAAGAATTATGGATTTGCCGAATTACTGGATTTCTACACAAACGGGAATTATTATTGGAATGTAACACTCGACGATTATTACCGGTCATCCGGCAAACATAAAAATGAAACGGACAGTGAATTTTCTACCGGAGAATATCTATGCGTAGAAGGAGGTTGCAAATATTCCAAATACTTATTGAAAGATGCAGTACCCGTATGCGGAGGACTGTATGTAGAAGATTACAAACGAGATGTAAATCAGTTTCAGAAGGCGGTACGCATGAATCTGAAAGAATCGGACGGTGTGATGATTTTTGATATTGTACATATTATCCGTAACGGATGGTGGGACGAACTAAAAGAAGCACTGGATGAAACCAAGCTGGATGAAGCAGGAATGATTAAAGGAACCGTTACCTGCGACGGCAAAGGCATAGCCAATGTGGTAGTGACAGACGGACTGCGTTGTGTCACTACAGACAAGAACGGTATCTATCATCTGCCAAATCTCGGAAATACACGTTTTGTATATATCACAACTCCTGCCGGATACCTGACAGACTGCGAACAGACCATTCCCAGATTCTATCAGGAAATTGATCTGAGCAAGACAAATGAATATAACTTCCGCCTGAAAAAGAATCCTAAAGATGACAGCAAACATCTGTTTGTACTGGAAGCAGATGTACAAGCCGGCTTGAAAGAACATTGGGATTTGTACGCCCCCATCGTCGATGACTATAAACAATTAATCGACCAACATACCGATCGTGATGTATTCGGACTGAATTGCGGAGATATCTTCTGGGACACACCAGCCACTTTCTTTCCACCTTATATAGATAAAGCAAAAAAACTGGATATACCCATATACCGCGCAATCGGTAATCACGATATCGATTGTAACGGAGCTACTCATGAAACATCGTACCGGACTTTCGAAGGATATTTCGGTCCTACCCATTATTCGTTCAACAAAGGAAATGCCCACTATATTGTTATAAACAACAACTTTTATGTGGGACGTGAATACTTCTACATCGGTTATGTAGATGAAACTACTTTCAAATGGCTGGAAGAAGATTTATCTTATGTACCTAAAGGCACACTGGTATTCTTCATAACACATATCCCCACTCGGATAACGGAACAGAAAAGACCTTTCAACTATGATTACGGTATGCTGGCGGGAGAAACGATCAATGCCGAATCTGTTCACCGATTATTGGACGGATACGAAACCCACTTTCTGACGGGACATCTTCATTCTAACTCCAATATCGTATTCAACGATCATCAGATGGAACATAACACAGCTGCCGTATGCGGCATTTGGTGGCATGCAGATGTCTGCATAGACGGAACTCCCCAAGGATACGGAGTCTATGAAGTAGACGGCAATCAGGTGAAATGGTATTATAAAAGTGCCGGTCATCCGAAAGATTACCAATTCCGTAGTTACGGAGCAGGAACATCCAAGGAGTTTCCAAAAGACATTATAGCAAACGTATGGAACTGGGATAAGAACTGGAAAGTAGAATGGCTGGAAAACGGGAAAGTAATGGGAGCAATGACTCAATATACAGGAGTCGACCCTTATGCACACAAAGTATGTACGGATAAGAAAAGAACCATGCAAAGCTGGATATCAGCAGCAAACACCGGTCACATGTTTCGTGCCACTCCTGAAAATCCGAGAGCTAACATAAAAATTAAGGTAACAGACCGCTTCGGTAATGTTTACCTGCAAACAATTTCTAAATAAGAAACAATGAAATATCTAAGATATTACTTATGGATTATTTGCCTGTTATTCCCATTGGGAATACAGGCAAAAGTCAGGCTAACTTCCATTTGGGGAGACAACATGGTGTTGCAGCAACAATCGGAAGTAATCTTTAGGGGAAAAGCATCCGCCAATAAACAAATCGTTGCGATTGCATCATGGAATCAGCATAAAGTAACGACCCGGAGTGATCAGGAAGGCAACTGGAAGCTAAAGCTTCTCACTCCTGCCGCAGGCGGTCCTTATACAATCTCCTTTTCGGATGGCGAAAAACTGACGCTGAATAATATTCTGATTGGCGAAGTCTGGTTTTGCTCGGGACAATCTAATATGGAAATGCCCGTCAGGGGATTTCGCGGACAACCGGTGTACGGTTCGCAACCTTATATTGTAACCGCCGATCCTAAGCGGGAACTACGCCTGTTTACCGTCAAGAGAGATTGGAGTACAACTCCTAAAGAAGAGGGCGTCACAGGTCATTGGTCGGAGTTGTCTCCCAAAGAAGTCGGAGATTTTAGTGCTGTCGCTTATTTCTTCGGTGATTTGTTACAGCGTTCATTAGATGTCCCTGTCGGTCTCATTCATTGTTCATGGAGTGCTTCGAAAATAGAAACCTGGATGGATAAACAAACTTTGCAACACTTTCCTGAAGTCCAGTTGCCGGATATCAACCAAGCTGAGTTTGAATGGCCTGCAGGTACCCCTACCTTGTTATGGAATGCAATGGTAAATCCCTGGAAAGGATTCCCAATCAAAGGGGTTATCTGGTATCAGGGAGAGTCGAACTCTCCCAATCCGACTCTTTATAAGAAACTGTTTCCTGCCATGGTGGCACAGTGGAGAGAATTTTTCAATAATCCCGGAATGCCCTTATATTATGTGCAAATCACTCCTTGGCAGGCAGAAGGGAAAGATAAGCTGGACCGGGCATGGTTTCGTCAGTGTCAGTTGGAACTTATGTACGAAGTTCCCAATGTAGGGATGGTGACAACGACCGATGCAGGAAGTGAAAAGTTTATTCATCCTCCTTATAAAATCAAGGTCGGTGAGCGGCTGGCATATTGGGCGCTGGCAAAAACCTATGGCAAAGAAGGTTTCCTATATGCAGGGCCTTTCTATAAAAGCTGTCAACTGAAAGGAAATGTGGTAGAAATCACTTTTGAGAACGGCAATGAAGGACTTATTCCCGAAAACCAAAGACTGAAAGGATTCGAACTGGTAGATAAGAATGGAAGGATTGTGCCGGCAGAAGCAGAAATTATAAATGGCTCCGCACGTGTAAAAGTATGGAATGATTCCATATCCCATCCCGTCGAAGTGCGCTATTGTTTCCGCAATTATATGGAAGGTGATCTTTTTAATAATGCGGAGATACCGGCTTCACCATTCCGAATCGTAGTACAACAATAAAAAAATAAATATGAAAAGTAATATACGAGCTTCTTCTTTGGATGCCCTCCGAGGATATGCAATTCTTACGATGGTGCTTTCCGGAAGTATCGCTTGGGGAGTACTCCCCGGCTGGATGTATCATGCCCAGGTAGGACCTCGTTCTAATTTTGTATTCGATGGTTCTATATATGGCATCACGTGGGTAGACCTCGTGTTTCCCTTTTTCTTGTTTGCTATGGGAGCTGCCTTCCCTTTTTCAATAGGTAACAAATACAGAAAAGGCAGCTCCCGCTGGAAGATTGTATACGATAGTGTACTGCGAGGTTTTCGTCTGACTTTTTTTGCTATTTACATTCAACATATCTATCCTTGGGTGGTATCTTCTCCACAGGATATCCGGTCATGGCTGATTGCGTTAGCCGGTTTTGCATTGATGTTTCCCATGTTTATGAGAATCCCGTTCAAGATGCCGGAATACGTGAGATTACTGATTAAAATAGCTGCTTATTCCATCGGTGTCATCATGTTGCTGAACATCACGTATGCCGATGGGCGGACCTTTAGTTTAGGATATAGTAATATCATCATTCTGGTATTAGCCAATATGGCAATCTTTGGTTCGTTAATCTATACTTTTACAATCAATAAGCCGTGGATTCGTATCGGCATACTGCCATTTATCATGGCAGTATTTCTGGGGAAAGAGAATCCGGAATCATGGAATCATGCTGTGATGACATTCTCTCCGTTACCATGGATGTATCAGTTTGCCTACCTGAAATATCTGTTTATCGTAATTCCCGGTACGATTGCCGGAGAGTATCTGTACGGATGGCTGCAGAGCAAACAGACAACGCCATCTATAGCTTCCAACAATGACGAGTATAAAAGAATGCCCTGGATACTCCTGCTTACTATCGGACTTATTATTTTGAATTTGTACGGTTTGTATATGCGGTATTTGCTTCTCAACTTGGCAGGAAGTATCATTATCCTAAGCATTTTGTACGTCTTGCTACAGATTGAAGGGAAAAATGCCAATTATTGGTACAGGCTATTTAAAGCAGGTGCTTATCTGGTACTGCTGGGACTGGCTTTTGAAGCCTACGAAGGAGGCATCCGGAAAGATCCTTCTACCTACAGCTACTATTTTCTGTCAGCTGGACTTGCATTTATGGCTATGATTGCCTTTTCCATCATGTGTGATATCTACTCATGGAGAAGACTGACACGACCACTGGAATACGCAGGTCAGAATCCTATGATTGCTTATGTATCCACTCAACTGGTCGTATTGCCGATATTAAACCTCGCAGGACTGGGAACTTACCTGTCTTATCTGGATCAAAATGCATGGCTTGGCTTTTTGAGAGGAGTCATTGTAACTTCTCTGGCTTTACTTATAACGATATTATTTACCAAACTAAAATGTTTTTGGAGGACATGATTATGATAATCAAACGATTGTATTTTATAGCAACAGTCTTATTTGCTTTTTCCGTATGTTCATGTGGAGGAGAGAACTATCCGGATCATCCGTGGGAATGGGATCAGGATACCGAAGAAGAAGACCCGAATCCTGATATTATAGAACAAGGATGGACGGCTGTCGATAATCTCGGCAAACTTCCCGATTATATTCAAGTATACAAATCTCCAGAGAATTTAGCCGGGAAAAAGGCTATTGCATATATAGCCGTTGCCGATATGACTAAAGCTAAATTCGAAGTTCTGGGAGATATTGCCTTTTCACAAGAAGCTAATGGATATGGAGGAAAGGCATTGAATACTCCTTCGGAATTTTATGAATCTTCCAAAAGATCCTATCGTTGTTAATGGCGGATTGTTCTTCGCTAGCGGCGGGTTCTATTATTCACAGAATCTGGTAATTCGTAATGGGCAATTACTAGCTCCTAATCAGAATTATTATTCAGAGGACTGGGTTACGATGTGGTATCCGACTTTAGGAGCTTTCTGTCAGATGAAAGATGGAACATTTCAAACCACATGGACTTATCAAGGTTCCGATGGAATCAATTACTGTTACCCTGCCCCTGCTGACAATGATATAAAAAAGGACCCGCTTCCGGCACCGTCATCTACTTTTCCCAGTGGTGCGAAGGCATTGGAAGCAACCACCGGTATCGGAGGAGTAACAGTTTTACTGCGTGGAGGTGAAATCAAAAATACCTATGTACAGGAGATGTTGAATATTTCTGCTGCATCTAATCAACCTCGTACCGCCATTGGATATACAAAGAATAAAAAAATGATTATCTTTGTATGCGAAGGCAGAAACATGACAGAAGGAGTAGCAGGATTAACTACTGCCAATGTAGCCACAGTTATGAAGGATCTGGGTTGTACAGAGGCTTTAAATTTAGATGGAGGCGGCTCTTCATGTATGCTGGTCAACGGAAAAGAAACAATTAAAGGCAGTGACGGCAAGCAACGGAAAGTGTTGACTGCTGTCGGAATTAAGTAAATGATGAAACATTTTTTTATTCTTACTATGTTGTGCTTGTTTGGATTCGACCTGCAAGCACAACTGACGTATCATGAAGCGTCACAATTCCCTCTTCTTGGGAAAGCCACTGAAGCTACCGGAACTCGTTATGAAAGATTCCCGGATTCATTGAAGAACGTATCTCGCGAACGGTTATGGAATTTAAGCCGTAACTCCGCAGGTCTAGCAATACGTTTTCGGAGTAACTCCACCCAAATAGCGGTAAAATGGGAGGCTCTTTTTAATAATCATATGAATCATATGACGGATGTAGGAACCAAAGGACTCGACCTTTATTGCCTTCAGGAAAACGGTGACTGGCGTTTTGTCAACAGTGCCCGCCCTACTGCTAAAACGAACAGTGCAACGATTATTGCAAACATGCAGCCCAAAGAAAGGGAGTACATGCTCTATCTGCCTTTATATGACGGAGTCGCCTCCCTGTCTATCGGAGTAGACTCATTGTCAACTATTGACCAACCTTTAGTTGACAGTCCGGTCCGCAAAAAGCCTGTTGCTTTTTACGGTACCAGTATCTTGCAAGGAGGATGTGCAGCGCGTCCGGGAATGGCACATACTAACATCATTTCACGACGCCTCAACCGGGAGTGTATTAATCTAGGGTTCAGTGGCAATGCATTGCTCGATCTGGAAGTAGCCCAAATAATGTCAGAAGTAGATGCCAGTGTCTTTGTGCTGGATTTTGTACCCAATGCTTCCGTTGAACAAATGGGGGAACGGATGGAGACTTTCTACCGAATCATCCGGGATAAGCACCCTGATACGCCCATTGTGTTTATAGAAGACCCTGTCTTCACTCACACATTATTCGACCAAAGAATAGACCGTGAAGTGAAAAGGAAAAATCAGACCTTAAATGAGATATTTAATTCACTAAAGAAACAAGGTGAAAAGAAGATATACTTGATTCATTCGAAAAACATGATAGGTAATGACGGGGAAGCAACAGTGGATGGTATTCATTTTACAGACTTAGGAATGATGAGGTATGCAGATCTGGTGACTCCAATCATTAAAAAATTAATGAAGTAGTAAAACCTATGAATTTACAGATCGAATTTTATTTCGTGTGTAAATAAAGAAAGATAAATATTCATGGTTGATTCTTCAGTATTAGTAATCTTCGGCATCATAGCAGCGTCGGCTACAGACATCAAAGAAATTCTCAGATTTGATTTAAAATAAAGATAGAAGTCATGACGAAACGTTTATTTTTTGCATTCATATTCTTATCTTGGCACTTGGTAGCCTGTTCGAATGGAGATTCAAAAATGAGAGTGAAAATAACTGGCGAAGATTTATACATATCAGCCAAGCTGGATGCTGAAACCGATATTCTTTATTGGTTCAAGAAGTGTATGTTCAATGAACTGTTCACATTTTATAGAGTAGGGACAATAGCCAACAGTATGCCTGCTCCTACTACCTTGCCCGATACCTCCCCGGCATCCGTTCTGAATCTGGCCTACAGTGACAATATCGGTCCTTTTAATATAACGGGATATGGATGGTGTGGAGGAAATCATCCCTATTTGGATGAAGTCACTCGAACTGCCCGCAATGTCGGTTATCATATTTATGTGGATGGAAAAGAAATAAAGGAAGATATGTCGGCTTTGACAAAAGAGATAAAAATAACAGTAACCAATGAAATAATGAATCCTTCCAAAGCCGATACCAGTAGCGGAAAAACACTTTTGAATGATGTATTATGCATAGAGACTGTCAGTTATTCTGTTTACAGAAATAATATCCAAGTCTCGGTTAGCCATGAGTTTCAGAATGAGTCTCCTGTGACGGTACAGATGTATTATGGAATGCAGTCTATGTTTGAGAAAGAGACACATACATTAACTGCCGGTGGCAAGTATACTGACTGGACGGTACAAAAAGAGGTCTCCACCTTTACAAAGAAAGAGTATCCCTCATTTCGCCGTTTCATTGAGAAAAGTGTACATGCCTATCAATCCTCTTATCTATTCGCTGACGGACTGGGAAATCATGAAGAGATAGCAGATGATGACATTATCTTCATCGGAAATTCCAGCAATAAAACATATCATAAGATAATAGCCAATAAAGAACATAAAAAAGGAGATGTTATTCATTGGAGCGGAGTTTATACTTGGTTCAAGTCTCCTGTTTCCGATGATGATGGTTTGCTGTGTTATGAGGGTATTATAGATAATCAGAAGGTCCTCTTTATTGATTGCAAGAAGAGCGTCAACAAAATGATACAGCTGCCTGACGGCTATATAAAGAAGACTTTCACTATCAGAGAGAAAAGCGAATCAATAACAATCGCAGGTAATAAAGTGACAACCCAAGGACTTAAGATCGTATCCGATGGCCCCGGAAGTTGTGTGATTACCTTTAATCATTAATTTAGTGTATGGCATCCCAACTATAAAGGACAGACAAAAATGGCTACATCATTGATTCCCTATATATCAACGATTACAGATTGGCCATTAAAACCAGAATCATTTTATTAAGGACAGATAACAAATTAGCAAAATGGCATTTTGTCATTTTGCTAATTTAAAGTGTCGTGCCTTGTCTCTTTCCACACTTGGGGCGAATAAAGAAAAAAAACGCATAGAATTGCCGTTACGATAAATCAGAATGTCGTCAATGATACAGGAAAACAATCATTTTATTCCTGTTATCCCTATAAATCCACAACAAGAGCGCATCTAGGCGTTTTATGTATCAACCCGGCGCATTCCTTCCACCTGAGAAACATTGTCTGATAATTGCCGTACCCTCCTTTTATAAGCTAAATATCCTCACTTTACAACCTATGTGATGTTGGTTTTAAACCAATGGTATGTTTCATTAAAAGCAATGGTATGTTTGGTATAAAGCAACCTTATGTTTTATGACAATCAACCTTATGTTTTTCCTCTATAATACGGTTGTTTTTATGCAAACGACCGCTCTTTTATGCACAATTACGTATATTAATTCCTTCTTTCATCCCATTACTCTTCTGGTTACGTCTCTTTCTCACAAACAAGAAATAGCATAATCAAGAAAATAAGAGAATAATGATCTTGATTATGCTATTTTACGATCTTTCTGATAGATGAAAGTTATCGAAAACCGAATACTATCTCTTCAAATTTAAGTTCTCCAGAACCACTTGATTTTCGTAAAGAACATGGTTGCCAAAACAGATATACCGGTCAATATCACTCCTTGAAGAAACCCCAGCCATGCATTCTGCTGAAAATAAGAAAGTAATGGAGCTATCCCCACTATGTTTGCCAAAGGCAGGATAAATAAATCACCAACCACATAAGCAATCATCGGATTCTGCCCGGACATAACAAGAAAGCGGGTACTTCGTACACATCGGAAATAATCGCAAACGATACTTAAGAATAAAAGTGCCATAAATGCCAGCCCGGAAGTCACGAAGAAATAGCTAAAGGTGGCAGGATCTTTCTTTATTCCTTCCTGAAAAGGCTCAAAACACAAGCCTAAAAGAAGCAGATAAGCTCCCGCATTAAATAACTTTTTCCATAACAGAGCAATCCCGTCCGTTGGACGTAAAAACAGATATTTGCCGGCCAGTAATAAAATGAGCGTCACCGATAAGTTTATTGCTAACATGCGTGTATAAAGTCCGTAAAGATTGAAAATGATGAGCACTATAGTTAATGGAACCAATACAATACTCAGTTTGCGGTATTGCAGTGAATCCGAATGGTCAGTATCTTTGAGATTCTTCATCCATTCCATCAGATATTCTCCTGCAATGCTGCCGGGGATTACAATAAACAGATATTTCAGATAATCGAAACGATACATCCAAGGCAAAGGAGTGTAATTAAATACCGCCTGTGTCCATGAGTTTTCTGCGGTGCTTCCCAATATAATTGCCATCAATAGCAATAGAACACCCATGCGTATCCAGCGATTATGCATCGAAAAGATGTAAAGAATGGAACCGAAAATCGCCATATTAGCCAGCAACAAAATAATCACATTGCTAAAATACAGGCTGAACGTTCTTCCGTCTGCATAAGAAGTGGTTACCATCAGTATCACAGCTACTCCATAAGCAAGAAGCTTGATGCACGTATGCGCCCATTCCGGCATTTTGAGAGGAATACGCATAAACATCGGAAACAAGATGGCAAAGCAGAGAATTGCCAGCAGCCATGACCGGATATCCTGTGGTGAACTCAACACATAGGGGTAGAAGTGCTGAATGAATATAGCAAAGAAAGTCAGTTGAACACCCCGCTTAATAGCTTCATACACCAGTTTGAGTTTGGAATCACCTTTCTCTGCACGTTTTCCGATCGAGAAAGGGAAAGCTGCTCCCATAGCAAACAGGAAGAAGGGAAATACGAGATCGACCCAAGTAATTCCAGGCAGCATAGGGTTGAATGCATGATCCGGCGGCGGTGTCTGTGCATGACTCATCCAGCCGGGAAGCACATGCGTTACGATGGTAGCCGAAAGTACCATTGTAATAATCGCATATCCCCGCAAAGCATCTAGTGCCAGAGCTCTGTTATTCATAAGCTTCCTCCGTTTTTCATCCCTTCCTCTACCTCCTTCCAGAGATTCTTGGAAATGATATGTACGATATCAAATACCATCAAACCATCCGAACGACGGAGATTCATTTCTATTGTTTCCGACAGTTTGGCGGGATTATCATAGAACTGGTCAACTAAAATACCTCCTATAAATTTGTTTCCCTTCAGAATATGACGCAAATGCCGGCAAGAACCTTCTACACAATACCAAGTGCCGGATTGTGCTTGTGAATCGGTTTCATTCCAGATACTGCGGTTTGTCTTCTTGTATTCCGCAATCGTGATGTCGGTATAATAATTGCCGGTTGCATAGAGATCAAGCAACTCTGCGTATCCATAATTTTTGTATTCGGGAGTAGCCCAACTGAAATCTTTGCCGGGATCATAGTTTTTACTGGCAAAGTTTACTCCTACCTCATAGTAAGATGGATACCAGGCTCCGGTATAGGTTCCGAAAGAAACTCTTGGATTGGCAGCCTTTACCTCCTTGCGTGCCAAAGCCATGAAATCTGTTATATTCTTTGTGCGCCATTCGAGCCACTTTGGGAAATACCTACCCGGTTGTGGTACATATTTTCCGTCTGCATTTTTCTTCCAGGTGAAGATGTCTTCCGGAAATTTAGACAACTTCTTGCCGGTATACGCTTCAAATTTCTCACGCGAGAGCGGTGAGAAGTCAGCCGTGATGCCATCGTAGCGTACACGGTCGAGCATCAATCCGTCTATATCCGGGTACTTGGTTACAACTTCTTTCAATACATTCAATATATGAGTACGATATTCTTCGTTGACAGGATTAATCATAGCTCCATATTTGTGTTTTTCTTCCGTGATCGGAATAATCCCCTTATCGGGAGTATACACCATAGATGCCCACTCCGGATGTCCGCTATATACCATTCCACGATCGAAGTAATTATGTCCGGCGCAGAAGACATTTAATGATGCATGTACTTCCAGTCCCAACTCATGCCCTTTCTTGATAAAATATCCCAGATAGTCGAAATCTCCGGCTTTCGCTCCTTTCCATTCTTTCATCTGAGGAGCGAAATCGCTCTTGTATAACACTTCCCCGGTAATCGGGCGGATATCTACGATAGCATGTGTGAATCCCAGCGTTTTGATCTTGTTCAAATAATAATCAATTGAATCCTTATGGCTGAAACGCTCGAAATTTGCTTCTGCGTCAATCCACATGAGAGCAGGCTTCTTCTTTATCACTATCCGAAACGGAGATGCCGGCAGACCGGCATTATTGCATAACTCTCCCTGTGCATAATTACGAAAGCAATAACGTACTTCCATCGGATCATTTACGGAATCGTTCCAAACCTTGACTACCGACGAACCATTGATGATTTCGGCCTTTGCAGGACGGAATACACCGTCTTCGCCCACTATCTCAAAACCTTTCACGTTTTGATTTTCCGGAGTCAGACCGTCTTCACCATAGTCAAAGTCAATCTCTACCGCATTTCCTTTTACCTGATAAGCCTTGTATATGGGACCGGAATATTGGAATCCTTTACGATTGTATGTCTTAGCCAGAGCCCAGTAAGCCAATCGTTCGCCGACTTTTATCTTATAGGGTGAGTGGATAAAGTTTTCGCTTCCGGCATCTCCGGTCGTCACCATTCCCACATTGGGCACTTCTTTCATTAATTCCAGTTGGCACTGACGGAACCATGCCCAGTCCAGTTTATCATTACCTTCAGACTTCCAAGGAGCTATTTGTACATAGTAGAAAGGCATTTCGGGATTATGAAAGAAATCTCTCCATTGAGAAACCATGGCCGGAAACAGCTCCTTGTATAGCTTCGGATCGGGAGTATTGGCTTCTCCCTGATACCATATCACGCCTTTTACAGGAAAGCCTTTCCACGGATTGACCATAGCATTCCACAATAAAGTAGGAGTTCCGGCAGCCCATCCGAATTCCTTCTGACTGGCGTCCGGCAAAGTGACTCCCGGAAATTCGGACAAAGTTTCTTTATTCATCCATGCCTCGATCTTCGACATACTCCAGGAGCAGTGTATCAGACCGACCGGAATATCCAGAGATTGCTGTAACTGATGGCCGAAGAAGTAGGCTGTGGCACTAAAATCGGCAACTTCTTCGGGCGAAGATTCACTCCATTTGCCTTCTATCCCATTTTCTTTCGGAGTGGTACTCCAAGCATTCTTTACAGTATAAAGGCGGAGCGGACGTTTCGGATGAGCGGAAACAATATATGGCTGCGAACCGAATACCGGTTGCCCGCGAAATCCTTTCACCGGCATTTCCATGTTCGATTGTCCCGAACAGAACCATACCTCGCCAATCAGAATGTTTTTCAACATGAGTTCTTCTCCATCAGAAAAAGTGATTGTGTAAGGGCCTCCTGCCTCGGGGGTAGGCAGAACCAGTTCCCATCGTCCGTCCTGATTGCTGACAGTCGAAATCTTACGGTTATTCCAGGAGGCGGATACATACACACGTTTTCCGGGAGACGCCTTTCCGTAAAAGGTTACCTCCGATTGCTGCTGCAATACCATGTTATCGCCCCAAATGGAGGTCAGCGTTACCTTCGCTTCCGCCTTCAGAAAGAACAACGAACATATCAGTAATAAAAAGTATTTGGTTTTAAGTTTCATATCATTATTTATTTTCAATGGTTTGAGTATATACATTGCCAAAACGATCGGTAACTTTGACTTCGATCTTTGCATTCTTATCGTGAGGGGCAGCGTGGAACAGATGGCCGGTAAGGACAGGAGAAATCCAGTCGTATTTCACCTTTTCCTTATCAGAGCAGATAGCCTTTGCCATCGGGTCATATCCTTGATACTGCTGCATGTCTCCCATTCGCTGCCCATTTTCGTACCATTCTACTTTCCACAAGTCGTCCCAGTTCCATACATTGGCTATAATATCGGAAGGATACTCTTCCGATGCTCCTGCCGGATAAGCGCGAAATTGGTATTCCAGCGGATAACCGGCGCTTTTATATACCCATTTCAGCCGATTTCCTTTCACTTCATAGATTCCGTATCCTCTGGGAGTTCCATCCACATTTACATCTGCACGCCACCATGTTCCGCATACGGCTGCCGTGTTATGCTCCATCAATGAATCATTGAAACAGACATTCGTGTTAAAATGAGTGTGCCCGGAGATAATATGCGCATCATATCCCTTTAGTAGCTCATATAATGCGGCTGTATTGACCGTCTCATCCTGATCCAGGGTGTTATATCTCAGCTTTTTCTGAAGGCTGGAAGGTATGTGCATCACTACAAATATCAACTTGTCTTTGGGTACGTATGACAAGTCTTTTTCCAGCCATTTGAAGGTACGTTCGTCAATGTATCCGATGTATTGGTAATCACGATTCACATAAAAACAGTTATCGAGTACAATGTAGTGCGCTTCTCCTTTATTGAAAGAATAGTAAATGGGACCGAAGTAGCTTTCGAAAGTACGGTACGAATATTCGAAAGTACGACCGCCGTAAGTCATATCATGATTTCCGATAGTCCGGTAAATGGGAAAATTTAAAGAAGAAACTGCATCTATATACGATGGATACAAAGAAGGTGTATCGCCTACAATATCTCCACAATCTATACCAAACACATCTTTCTTACCGGTATAAGGTTGTACATGCTGTTTCATGTCTTTCAGGAATTCAGCGTATGCCCTTACATCATCTTCAGAAGTAACCTGTGCATCTGCCTGTACCAGAAAAATATGGTCTGTATCATTCCGGGGATTCTTTATTAACTCAAAATTGTATGTATTCCGTTTTTCAGGATTTACTTCCTGATAAAACAAGGGAATAGTTTTTTTCGTTTGTGGCAAATATCCGGCAGGAACCGACATCTGGACAAAACGGACATCTCTGTTGGGGTAAAGGGCATAATTTCCCTGTTTGTCGGTCAACGTGCAATCGATACCGTCTGTGACAACTACTCCCTGGACACCTTTACCGTTGCAGGTCACTTTTCCACGGATGCTGTCGGAGAAGTTTTGAGCTTGCAAGTTTACCCCGAAGCTCATCAACAAAAACAAGTGTAATAAATATATTTTCATGGTTATTGTTCTTTATGGATGCTTCTATTAAAAGAAGTCTGAGACCTGAGCCTCAGACTTGCTATACTGATTAAAACGAATCGTAATAGTCAGCGCATTCCATCCTCAATTATCTATTGAGGAATGGATGCCAGATATTTGTCAAAGCCTGTCTTAAACGCATTCCAGTAATCATACTTTTTGATATGGCAAAGATCGAATGCAAAGAAGCCGTCACTGTTGTTGATACATGCGTCAATGGCGTCAGGTATCTTTGCGGATTGTCCTCCATCAGTCCAGCCGGTGCTATTGCCAATATCCGGACCTCCTGCATAAGGAACATCGCCTTTCAGCAATTCACGACCATTTTTGCAGAATCCTTCCATTGTCCATTCACCACTGCCATAGATTTTATCTACAGAGGCATAAGCTCCCAAGAATATATAATCCAGATGGTCGGCATAACCGTAGTTTTTATAGTCCGCAGTAGCCCATTTGGGGTAATAAACCGAAGTATCATATTTCGGACTGGCCCAGTTTACTCCCGAAGTATAATAAGAAGAGTACCAAGCGCCTACATAAACTCCAAAGTTTATTTTGGTATTGACAGACTTGACTTTCTCGCGTGCTTTCACAATGAAATCATGAATCACTTTTACACGGAATTCCAACCATTTCTTAAAATAGGCAGGCTGGGAAGAAGGCAGTGATTGAGTACCCGGCGCCATAATATCTCCCGGGAAGTTGGTCACTGTCTCACCTATATATTCTTCAAATTTTTGTTTGGATACAGTCGAGAAATCACTTTCCAAGCCATAATCATCATAACGGCAACGGTCCAGAATGATTCCGTCCAGATCATATTTAGCAAGGTCGCCCAGCAACTGCAAAACAAAGTTCTGTACTTCATCATTAGCCGGGTTCATGAATTTTGCTCCGGAGTCTGTTTCGTCATTCAATAAATCCATTGTATTGGTCAAGCCATCTTCCAAATTGGCCACACTTGCCCATTCCTTCTTAGAGTCGTCACGGAACAACATGCCGTCCGATCCAAGATTGTAAGGGCACAAATAGCCGCCAACAAACGTATTAATGGAAGCATGTACCTTCAACTCCTGATTGCGAGCCTCATCTATAAAAGCCTGCAAATAATCCCATGTTTCCGTACGTTCATAATAAACATAACCCGAATTTCCCCATACATCCATCCGCCTCACCTGGTCTACTGCATCAGTCTTAAATAACACGTCTCCTGTGGTCGGGCGTACATCAACAATAATATCAGTAAAGCCGGCAGCTTTTATTTTCACCATATCTTTGGCAATATTCTCTTTACTATTTGCATAATCCGGGAAATTAGCGGCTGCATCGATCCACACATAACGTGGTTTCGCCTCTGTAACATCCGGATCGTCCGGCTCTTCCGTCGAATTGTCATTCCATGGCCATTCTGGAATTCCATCCGAGTCATCTTTACAGGAAGTAAATATAGCTACTCCGCAAAATATCAATATCAAAATTTTAAAAAGTTTTTTCATATCCTACCTCTTTATTATTATACTATTTGTCAATACAATCGGCTACATAGGCTCCGATGACACTACTATTATTATCATAGTAATAAATGTACAGCTTAAAGCCGTCGGCTGTCGGAGCTATCAATACATCACCGGATGCTGTGCCTGCAGTGGCAGACTGGAACCAAGCTATCGAATTATTTGAGAGAACCAACGCAGGAGCAGAAGTTATATCTCCGGTCAGCTTACTCTTGTCATTCACATCATACAAGTAGAGTTCCGGGCCAGTACCCCAATGCGGGAAATGGCTAACGATAAACAGTGCAACATAGTTTGCATTATTGAACTGTTTAGAATCCAGACAGTTCTGATTTTGTGCCCAACTACTGCCTGAAGGATTGCTCAACTGAGTAGCAATGGTATTCGAACCATTCAGGTATGTAAATATATTCGGATCGTAATAAGAGAGGAAGTTTCCGTCATTTACATCATTGGATGCAGGTACAACAGTCGTATTGTTGACTGGAGCTGCTCCCCATGACAAGCCGGTAGCACTGATATCTATAACTTCCGGTGTCTGTATTACTCCATCCTTCACAACAATGCGAGTGAATTTACTTGAAGAAGTTACATTGGTGATGCCTTCATTGGTAATAATGATAATAGCATCCTTCTTCACATCCCCTGTCACCTTCATTTTGGCTCCCATCGGTACACCGGCATTGTTGGTGAATGAGTAGAACAAAGTTGGAGCCTGAGTAACTGATGAGGTAATATAGATGTTACATTTTTCTCCGCTTTCCGGATGGTTGCAGATCAACAGATGATTAGCTTCATCACTAGTCACACTGGCTGCTTTGGCTGAGCCAAGGTTGATCGTACCTTGTTTTACTCCAGTAATCCGGTTAAAATACATCGGAGTAGTACCATCACCCATACAAACGACTAGATTATTATTGATTGCTCCCATAGTCGGCGCGTTAGTGGTTGCCCATGGAATACCTAATATAGCAGTCGGATCAAGATTAAATAACAGCTCTACACTTGTAGCATTAAAGCCATATGGTATTTTGGCCGGTATATTCTTCTTGACTGTATACACCTGTTTGTCAACGCCATTATGAGCTGTAACCGTCAGTTCTACCGGTTCATTATAATTCAGAGCTGTAGTGCTCGGGTCCGGAGAAATAGTAGCATGAGCGGAAACCTCGAAATCAGCCAGACAAGAAGATAAATCATCGGCACTGATAAGCGAAATTGTTTTGGATGCCTGATCAATCACTCCGGTCAGTTCAGGATTCTGCAAACTAAATGTAATCATCTGGCATGCAACAGATTTAGTACGCTGTCCTGTAATACAGATTTCCCGCTTTGATCCATCCGGAGCAGTCAGAGTAAAATAATTATCTTTTGTCAAGTCCAGAATGGTAATACTGGGCGTAATGATATAATTATTGTTCAGCTCCGCTTTCACACGCATTGCCGTCATATACTGTTCGGTCTCATTATCACTCGTCTCCGGGAAGAACCAGGGAACCGGGATGACAAAACGGTCTGAAGTATATTCATCTGCAAAAATCTTATGACTGACTGCTTCCGACTCTTTGTACGGCCCGGAAGTAAAGATTGCCGTAAGGCTGGTTATTCCCTGTCTGGAAGTGTCTACGCCAACTCCTTCAGGATCTTGACATGAAGCAAAGAAGGCAGATATTCCTATTAATAAGTATAATAAATTCTTTTTCATAATCATTTTTCTTTAAAGGTTATTGCCATTCCGGATATTGACTCACTGACTGATTGCCGTTGATTTCGCTAGACGGCAGCGGACAACGATACATTTTACTCGGGAAGCTAAGATCTTTATGATCTACTTCGACATACGTATACTTGAATGTGCCGTTTGCATTCTTCTCAATCTTCAGACCATGGCGGCGCGTTGCGCTAAATGTGCTTTGAGCCAGTTTCCAACGACGCATATCCCAGTAATAAAATCCTTCACATGCAAGTTCTACTTTACGTTCCTGACGGATGGCTGCCATCAATGCATCTCCACTCTTATCCGAATAAGGAAGTCCAACTCTTGAACGTATTTCTCTCACTGCATTGTTCGCATTGTTCGCATCATTGGTACGATAGCAAGCCTCGGCATAATTCAACAATACTTCGGCATAACGAATGGCAATCCAAGGGGCTACACTGTATTGAGAAGTTGAGAAACTATGATTTTCGTCTACAAGCTTACGCAGGAAATAACCTGTAGCAGTACGTCCATTACCATCTTTCTCTACAAGCCATTGCATCCAGCCATCATTACCTCCGACAAATGGTTCTATCGTACGACCTTTCCATGTGGCTCCATTATAGAGTATAGAAGCTTGAAAGCGTGGTTCCAGTTTGCTGTATGGAGGATTTTCTTCCGTACTTTCTGTTGTATGCCATGCAGACCAATCGGGGAAACCTCCCGTAGTAGCATATTCATAAGATTCAACCATTTCCTGAGTCGGATTTGCCAAACCTCCAACCTGATTGTTGCCGTCAAATTTCTTGTCGCCGCCAGGAGCATAGAAATTATCCCATGAGTGATATACTTTATTGGTAGCATTGTAATCATATTCCCAAATAGCTTCACTGCTATTTGACTTGAATGCATCAACATAATTATCCTTCACCAGTGAATACAGTTTGGAGTTAATCACTTCTTCAGCAGCAGCTTTCGCTTTAGCCCAACGTTCGGCATAGAGCATGGCACGTGATAATAATGCGTATGCAGCACCACTCGTTACACGACCATTGGAAGTCGCACTTTTCTTCAGATGTTCTCCTGCAAAGTTCAGGTCGGATTCCACAAAGTCCCATCCTTGTTCTTCCGTACTCAACGGCATGTTAGGCTGAATCTTGGTAAGGTCTTTATCGTAGATGATTACTTCTTTATAGCGTTTTACCAGATCAAAATACAGCATTCCACGGAAGAAACGTAATTCTGCTTCAAGACGGGTAACATCGTCCGGAGCAAAGTTTCCATATTTATCCAGGTTATAAAGCGCTTCATTCACACGACGAACATATTCGTAGACTTTGGCCCAGTTTCCTAAATAAGTTGCCACATAGTTGGCATCAACTACCGATGTTTCTCCATAAGAGAGTTCATTGGGGACATAACGATAGGCATTATAATTGGCGTCTCCATATTTGATCAGGTCTGTTAAACCTTCGGTCATACCAGCTTTACATTGGCCTTCGTTATAGTTTCCAAAATATGCAGTGTAATGATAAAAGCTATTCACAGCCAGCTCTGCATTCGTTACCGAGTTCCAGACGGTCTTGTCAGAGACTTCATTCGTAGGTGTCATATCCAGGTAATCACTACAGGAAGAAAAACCGAGTGATGTACAGAGAATACCAACGCTTATTAAATATTTTGTTTTCATATCTTATCGATTTTATAGGTTTAGAAAGTTAAAGTAATGCCTCCCATAATAGTACGCTGTTGTGGATAATAGCCATTATTAACTCCCGGAGACTCAGGGTCAATTCCGTCAGGAAGTCCGGAAATAGTGAACAGGTTTGATCCTTGTACATACAGTCTCAGGTTTTCAATACCCACCTTATCCATCCATACTCTGGGGAGTGTATATCCCAACTGTGCGGATTTCAAACGAATATATTTACCATTGCGCAACCAAAAGGTTGAAGATAATCCATTGTCACCTCCATGAGTAAGTCCTCCAGCTGTAATGCGCGGAAAAGTTCCGTTCGGATTGTACTCACTTACAGCATTCTCAACCAAATATAACGGTGAGTTGGCTCCATCCTTAAACGTCTTTGTCCAGACAGTATTGTCATCATTATCATTATAATAAGTACCTGTCAGAGAAACATCGAATAGTGCTCCGCCCGTGAACTGTGCATTGAAATCAAAACCATTCCAGCTTGCATTGAGTGTCAAACCATAGGTCACAGCCGGACGATTATTGCGTCCGATACGAGCTCTGTCGCTCCAGTCAATCTTACCATCACCATTCAAATCTCTATATTTGATATCACCGATATTAGGACGGCTGCCATACCATGCGGATTTATCGATTTCTTCTTCCGTCCGGTACAAACCTTCTGCAATCCATCCGTAATTTGCATACACATTATCACCAGTTACTCTAAACCACATCTGCTGGTTAGCATAATCAGAAGCATAGCGCAACCAACGGTTCTTAGCCCATGTAACACTGGCTGATACGCCGTAATTGAAAGGTTTTGATGCTACGGAGAACTTATTACGATGTGATACTACAACATCAATACCTTTGGCATCCATCTTGTTATAGTTGGCATATGTATTGTAATACTCACCCATAGAAGCAGGATATGCGTTACTACTCATCGAAGTCAGCATATCATAAGTATAATTGTAGAATGCGTCAAAATCGACTCCCAGTAAACCATTCCACATTGTAAAATCGAATCCTACATTATATGAGAGTGTGTTTTCCCATGTCAGAGTTGCATTAGGTACAGCTGCCGTGTACATGCTCGGATAAGAATTGCCACCAATCATTACTTTATCTCCATAAGCATATGTACTCAAGAAGCGATAGGGAGTAATGGCGTCAGCTCCCAGCAGACCTGCAGAAGCACGGACTTTCAAATCGTCAATAAAGGTCAGGTCTTCCATGAAGCTTTCTTTGGATATTCTCCAGGCTACTGAACCGGAAGGGAAGAATCCCCAACGCTTTCCACTCACATTTCCTGCAAATTTATAAGAACCATCATAACGTCCGGTAAACTCAGCCAAGTATTTGTTGTCATAGTCGTATTTCAAACGGAATACGTATCCGATGCTTCTCTTTGCATCACTTCCGCCTGATATCGGGTTTGATTTGGCCGGGTTTCCAAAGTCAAGTTCGGGAAGTTCTACAAAAGGAATATCAGTGGCGTATGCCGAGAATTTATTCTGTTTCCAATCCTGTACTTCAGCCAAGGCCAGGAAGTCGACATTGTGCTTTCCGAAAGTATTGGCATAGTGGATACTTCCCTGACCAACAAGCTGACGAGTAGTAGTCTGCCCTTCTCCTAACTGATTAGTAGTATTGCCGCGCGGGTCTAATGTATTGGCATATTTCAATTCGGTAATATTGGTGGTAGGCATTGTTATCATCTCTGTATAATAAGGTATATCCAGATTCTTATTATGAGAAGTAACATAGTCATAAGATCCGTTTACTTTCAGGCTCAGTCCTTTTACCCAGGGTACATTGTACTGCAAAGAAATATTAGTCTGCGCTTCTGTTGTACGTGTCACTTTATAACCTGATTCATAAATTGCAGCAAGAGGGCTGTTGGCCTGTCCGCTACCATTGGCTGTCGCTGTATAAAGCCCATTATAACTTTCCTGTACATATGGATGCATACGAAGAGTCTGGTTTGCTACGGACATCCATCCCTGTTCTCCTAACTCCGAATTAGAATCAGTACCTCCGGATGCAAAGCCCGGTGTATGGCGTTTGCTCGATCTGCCTGCAATACCCACTGTCATAGTAAAGTCTCTGGCTACTTGCGCTTCGATATTAGTACGTATATTATAGCGGTTATAGTAGAAATTATCAATATTACCTTTTTGTCCCATATAGCCGGCAGAGGCATAATAACGCATTTTATCGGTCCCTCCCTGAATGGAAACATTATGTTTCTGATTGAAACCTGTACCAAATACCTTATCGATATAGTTAACATTACCCCAGCCATTAGAACCTGTCAGCATGTCTTCCACATTTTGTTTGGAGAAGACCGGAGTATATTCGTTTACATCTGTAATGACCCCGTTAGCCATTTTATCCATCATATCACCCAAATTATAATAGTAAGCGAATTGAGGACCATTCATGAATTTCGGGAAATTAGCATTCATAGAAGCACCGAAAGAAGCGTCATAAGTAACTTTGGATTTACCTTCCGTACCTTTCTTCGTTGTTACAATAATAACACCACCGGCAGCTTTCAGACCATATACAGCTGCCGAAGCTGCGTCTTTCAAAACAGAAATACTCTCTATATCATTGGGGTCGATGTCGGTAATCGAACGGGGGAATCCGTCCACAATATAGACAGCATCATAAACAGAGCCACGAATACGCAAGGAAGCATTATCCAATCCCGGTTCACCGGATTCCTGTACCGAAGAAATACCGGCCAATTTACCTGCTAACATTTGAGTTACATTGGTTGAAGGAGCCTTTAATAATTCATCTCCTTTCATTGCCGATACCGCTCCGGTCAATGACTGCTTTTTCTGAACACCGTAACCTACGACGATAACTTCATCCAACGCAGCAACATCATCTTTCATTACAATATTTATAACTGTCCGACCGGCGACTTTTATATCTTGATTAGTCATTCCGATATAAGAAAATGATAAAATATCTTTAGCCGCAGCTTGAATACTGTATTTTCCATCCATGTCTGTAACTGTACCGTTTGTCGTTCCCTTCACAACAATACTCACACCCGGTAAAGGTTCACCTGTGCCATCAGTAACAGTTCCTTTTACTAAACTCTGCGCATGACTATTAATAGCACATGCAAAAAGTGCACATATCGAAAACAGAAATATCTTCAATATGCGAGAGTTCTGCTTGATTTTTGAGTTAAACTCTGTCATAGAATTAATTTTTAGATTATTAAAAAGATTGGTTAACATAATTCTTTATTTGCTATAGCTGTTCCAGTACTTTCCAGCATTGATACAGCCCTCTCGGTACATGGAAGCATCCTTTCCATTTTCCTCCTTTAAGTGGCAGCAACACTTCACCTCGTCGATTCAGATAACCGAACCATTCCGGATATTTCGAATCCTTGAAGTGTGTCCACGCATAGTCGTGCACTTTTTCAAACCATTCCAGACATTTCTTGTCTTCGGTCAACTGATAACCTTTCAATAAGGAGATCAGTGTCTCGATATGCACCCACCAGAGTTTCTGATCCCATTCCAACTGCTGGGGAGGACAACCGTTACGGTCCATAAAGT